>ERZ773186.60-NODE-60-length-103001-cov-208.586123_pt1 | contig 103001 bp, 86 predicted proteins | sample MGYA00581000_ERZ773186 | MGnify/ENA primary metagenome ERZ773186 (study PRJEB29015, sample SAMEA2737752) | human gut metagenome | biome: human gut; feature: human-associated habitat; material: faeces | place: China | collected 2012 ...
GCTGTTGACAACTGCGTAAAGGACGTTATCGAGGCTGCCAAGGCTAACGATTATGAGGCTATCATCATCGCTGACCACGGTAATGCAGACCACGCTATCAACGAGGACGGTACACCAAACACCGCTCACTCTTTGAACCCAGTTCCATTCATCTACGTAACTGACAATAACTCAGCTACCGTAAAGGATGGTCGTTTGGCAGACGTAGCTCCTTCTATCCTCCATATCATGGGCTTGGAGAAGCCTGCAGATATGACAGGTGAGAACTTGATTTCTGACAACAAGTAAAAACGATTTTATATACCTCAAAAAAGTATCCTAAGATACTTGGCCAAGTATCTTAGGATACTTGCGTAAGTATCTTAGGATACTTTTGAATTTATATTAAGCATGAACGTAAAGATAGAAGAAAGTTGGAAACAGCATATAGGAGAAGAGTTCGACAAGCAGTATTTTGTTGACCTCACAAACTTCGTGAAAGAGGAATACCTGCGTACGCCCTGTTATCCTCCTGGCCGCTTGATTTTCAATGCCTTCAATCTCTGTCCTTTTGATGATGTGAAGGTAGTGATTATCGGACAGGACCCATACCATGAGCCGGGTCAGGCGATGGGACTGAGTTTCTCTGTGCCGGACGGAATCACTTTCCCACCATCATTGATTAATATATTCAAGGAGATTCAGATGGATCTCGGTACTCCGATGCCAGCCACGGGCGATTTAACCCGCTGGGCAAAGCAGGGAGTATTGTTGCTCAACGCCACGCTTACCGTTCGTGCCCATCAAGCGGCAAGTCATCAGCGCAAAGGCTGGGAGGAGTTTACCGATGCTGCCATCAAGGCGCTCAGCAAGGATAAGGAGCACTTGGTGTTTATCCTTTGGGGTGGTTATGCCCGAAGCAAGGCAAAGCTCATCGACACGAGCAAGCACCTGATATTGGAAAGTGTGCATCCATCGCCATTATCTGCCAACCGTGGCGGATGGTTTGGTAATCATCATTTCTCCCGCTGCAATGCCTATCTGCAGCAGAATGGAATTGCGCCTATCCAATGGTAGGCACACCTTTAATATAATAGCTATCCACTTTTATATATAGCTATCCATCGTGGGTGGCTATCATTCTTTATTATTCATCTCAAAAAACATTATGAAGAAAGACGAATTGCGTATTCTGCAGGTGGGCAACGTATTGGTTTCACCTGATATCATCACCGAAAAGTTCTGTTGCGATCTTGATGTCTGCAAGGGCGAGTGCTGCATCGAAGGCGATGCGGGAGCTCCTGTTTCCTTGGATGAGGTCATGGAAATAGAGAATGCGTTGGATGTCGTTTGGGATGATCTATCGGCTTCAGCACAGGCTGTTATTGACAAGCAGGGTGTTGCATATACAGATATCGAAGGTGATTTGGTAACAAGTATTGTAAATGGCAAGGATTGCGTGTTTACTTGCTACCAAGACCTTCAGGATATGAATGATGGTCATACGATACCTAATTGCTGTCTCTGTGCTTTGGAACGTGCGTATCGTGAAGGAAAATCTCATTTTATGAAACCTATCTCATGTGCACTTTATCCCATCCGCGTCAAGCATTTTGGTAATGAAGTGTATGGCATTAACTATAACAAATGGCGTATCTGTAAGGCTGCTATTAAAAAAGGTCAGGAATTAAATCTTCCTGTATATAAGTTTTTGGAAGGACCTTTAGTACAGCGTTTTGGTCAGCCTTGGTACGATGAATTATGCGATGTTGCTGCTCAGGTTCAAGATTCTGATATTGCTTCAGACTAATGCCGATATGTTTTTTTACCAATTCAGATAAGGTACACTGATTCTTATAGTGTACTAATTCTGCAATCTTTTTTATTGGCATTTGTTTTTTGTTTGTATATTCTGCTATGAGACAGACATACGTTACAAGACGCTTTTGTATATATTCTCTAGGGCTTTGCTCGATGGTACTTCGTACAATCTTCTCTAATTTGCCTGGTGAAATATTGAGGAGTTTGTGATATTCAGAAATATTCCTTTGAGTAAAAATGTTCTTCTCAACTGAATCGACGAATTGTTCAAATAATTGCAGGTCTTTTGTTTGTTCATCGTATTTGTCGTAGAAAATCGCTTGTGACAATGATAGCTCTATGATAACATGGACAAGTTCAAAAGTCATTTGATATCTATTTTGTTTCTTGTCCATGAATGTCTTTATTTGTGTCAGTAAACAGTTTATGCTATATATGTCGTCTGTACCAATTTTTACTTTGTCTATGCTATTTAATTTGTTTGTTAAAGTAGAAATATTAGTGAAATTTTCAGCAAGCTGGCTAATGTTTGAAGTTTTTATAAGTAAAGCCTTTCCTTTAAAAGTAGAAGACATAACTCTGAAGTGATCTACATGTTGTCCACTCGCGAAATAGAGGATACTGTTTTTCTCTGCAATAACAGTATGTCCATTTGTATCATAACGTAGAGTTCCTTCCAAACATAAAATAAGAGTGATGCATTTCACTTTCGTTTTCTCTGATGGCAGGTCTTCTACGTCAATATCTTCAATATAGCAAATTTCGTCATCTAAAAATTTGCATTCTGACTTGATTTCTTTTGCTTGTGCAATAGAAATCTCTTTTTTTGTATTTAAATTTGTCATGGTTTTAGGATTATATTTTTATTTTTTTTGTGTGTTAGAATATTCTTTATTCATTTTCTAATCCCTCTATGTTAACAATTTGAGATTCTTTGAAATACTGAGAATTACTGTAGATTTTAATAATTCTTTGGCTTTTATTAGTGAATCTTCGGAATGCTTGTTCATCTAATTCGCCATTACAAGTATATATAAATCCATCCATGTTAATAGTCTCTTTTCTTTTAGCTTCTCTTAATGTTATTCTTGGCGTTCCCTTGAACGCCTTGCCAAAGTCGTAATAAATACTCTTTTGGTCACGATAAACATCTATTGGAGTCATAATATGTCGAATAGTACAAAGTCCACGCTCAAAAGGATTGTTAATCAACTTGTTGTCCCTTGATTGGTTGTAAGCTCCTAATGGATTTAACCACTTTGATCTATCGAAATCCGGAGACTTCCACTGGTTGTCATAACTGCATGCGTCAAATGCTTCTATTTCTTTTTTGACATAGCATCCTTTTAGTATGCAACATTTCCAGTCTCCATTTGCTTTATGGTAGAAATATTTACCCTTAGCATCATATCCATAATATTCCATAGAAAGTTGTTTGGATGGCTCTCTACCACTTTCTGGAGCGTACCATACAGCAATCGTATTCTTATGCGGTTGCAGAAACCTTGTTATATCATATGTATATATGAAAACCGTTGCAGAGTCAGGATTACAGAAATAGGCTTTTGGGCTAATATTTCTTTCGTTGACAAATACCTTTATTCTTCCACAGCTTGCAAAAGAAATGCTTCCCTGTTTGGGTTTCCCTTGTGAAGGAAAAACGTGGCAGAAAAGAACTTCTGACGAGTCGTTGGGTGTAGGGTAGGAAATCCAATGAGTACTAAATTCGTGTGCATTCGAATTTAGTACCCAAAGCATTGCCAATATAAAAGTTTCGATTCTTTTCATCTGAGAACTTTCTTTGTTCCTTTCTTAAGTGTTATTTTTTGAGATTTCCCGTTGTAGTTTACGGTTAATCTTCCATCCGCATGGCTAATAATCTCTGCCTTTGAAACCTTCTTGTCTTTCCAATAGAGGTTGAGGGTGTAGTTCCCTCTGGCTTTGATTCCCTGGATATTTCCTTGCTGCCATGAGTCTGGGAGTGCAGGAAGCAAGTCCATGTTTTCTCCATCACACTGCATAAGCATCTCACAGATGCCAGCTGTTCCACCGAAATTACCATCTATCTGGAATGGCGGATGCGCATCAAACAGGTTAGGATAGGTTCCACCAGAATGATGTTTCCGGTCCTTGTATTTCTCAGGGCTCACATATGTAAGCAACTTGCGCAGTATTTGATAAGCTTTGTCCTGACGATGTAGGCGTGCCCATAGATTGATGCGCCATCCTGTGCTCCATCCTGTAGATTTATCGCCCTTTATTTCCAATGTCTTTGTTGCAGCTTGCGCCAAATCCGGCGTTTGCGCTAACGAGATTTGATGGAAAGGGTATAGACCCAGTAAGTGTGATTGGTGTCTGTGATGCCAGTCCTGATCGTCCCAGTCGTGATACCATTCCATGAGATTACCTCTTTTTCCTATATGATAAGGGCGTAAGCGCTCTAATGAACTTTGCAGGCGTACTTGGTAATCTTTGTCTATTCCAAGTGCTTGGGCACCTTTAATCGTATTTTTGAATAGTTCCCTGATAATCGCCAAGTCTGCTGTGCCGCCATATAGTGAACTTCCTCGATATCCTTTATCGGTGATGTAGTCAGCTTCTGGAGATGTACATGGTGCAGTTATCAGTTGTGCGGGATTATGAGGATCTTCTATGAGCCATTCAAGCATGAAATCACAAGCCCCTTTCATGAGAGGATAGGCTGTATCTCTTAAGTAATTAATATCTCTTGTATAGTCATAATGATCCCATAGTGTCTGTACAAGCCAGGCACCTCCCATCGCCCAATTACTCCATTGAGGGCTTTCGTTACCGGTTCCTACAGGATTTGACATTGCCCATGCATCGGTATTATGTCCTGCACACCAACCTTTGTTTATGCCATAAAAATGTTGGGCATTATGGCGACCTGTTACAGCCATTCCTTTTACAAGTCCATCAACAGGCATTACCAGTTCTGGGAGATTGGTTGATTCTGCTGGCCAATAATTCTCTTCCAAATTGATATTGATGGTGTAATTTCCTCTCCAAGGTGACTTGAGTGCAGGAGCCCAGAGACCCTGAAGATTGGCTGGTACGCCATTTGTTCGTGAACTGCTGATAAGCAAGTATCTGCCATATTGGAAATAGAGCATTTCCAGATAAGGATTATGCTTATTTTCGTCACTATACGATAGTAATTGTTTATCTGTTGGATTCTGGACATCATATTTCGCATCAGACAAGTTGAATTTTACCCGATCAAAGAGTTTTTTGTAATCTGATAGATGTCTTTGTCGTAATTCTTTGTATGTAAAATTTGTCAGATGCCAGATATCGTCAGTGACATTTTCTAAATAGGGTGCTCCTTCTTTGACAGGATGTTTGTCAAAACCATTATAACTGGTCTCATTGACCAGATAGATAATAGCTTCTGTTACTCCTGTAAGGTGTAGGGTAGAGTCACTGGCACTAATGCTACCATCTGTGTTTTTTACTTGCAGTATGGAGCAATAGTGTATGCTATTTTCTTCCTCACCCATAACATGTCCAGACATAGTGAGTTGCTTTTCGGATGCTTTCACTCGATGAGGAATGAGCGACGTGAGAGAAATATCACTATTGATGGCTCCTTTTTTAGAGGCGCTCAGTCTTATGGCAATCATTTTGTCCGGATGAGAGGCGAAGTATTCTTTATTGAAGGTAACTTCATTACGCACAAAACTGATGGATACCAGGCTGCTATCTAAGCTTAATTGGCGATGATAGTTGCTGATCTTCCCTTGATTAAAGTCCTTTATCTGAATCAGGCCTAAAGGCTGGTAATATTCCGAGTTGTGCCCTTGCACGAAATGTTGCAAGGAATCGGCTGTCTTATAATCTTCCTTAAACAGAGCTTCCCGTATTTTGGGTATCCATTTATATGCATCACCTCCTTCTTGAGGGTTAACAGGTTGTCCTGTCCACAAAGTGATGTCATTCAGGTAGATAGAATCATTATCAGCTCCACCATAAACTAATGCTCCCAACTTACCATTGCCGATAGGTAGTGATTCCTCAAAGGCATGTGCCTCTTGGTTATACCATAAGGTAAGTGGAAGTTGCGTTGTAATTGCCTTCTTATGTGCATTTGCAGTAAAACTTATAGCACATAGAGAAAGGCAAAAAAAAAATTCTTTAGTCATTATATTTCCGGTTAATAAGGTAATATTACTGAATATAAATACAAGGCAGGCTTGTTTAATGAGCCTGCCTTGTATTTATTATGCGTCAATATTAGCGTAGGTCGCATTTTGTTCAATGAATTCTCGACGAGGTTCAACATCATCACCCATCAACATAGAGAAGATTTCATCTGCTTGTGCAGCATTCTCTATTGTAACCTGTTTGAGTAATCGTGTAGATGGATCCATAGTAGTTTCCCACAATTGTTCTGGATTCATCTCACCCAAACCTTTGTATCGTTGTGTGTGAATGTTTTTATCCTCTTGTCCTTCTCCGTATTTGTCAATGAAAGCCTGACGCTGCTGCTCGGTATAGCAGTATTCGCTGACTTTATTCTTGAATGAGCATTTGTAGAGAGGTGGAGTTGCAATATAGAGATGTCCTTCCTCGATAACCTTAGGCATAAAGCGATAGAAGAGAGTCATGATAAGTGTGTCGATGTGAGAACCATCGACATCGGCATCGGTCATGATGATAATCTTGTCATATCTCAACTTTTCTGTATTAGCCTCTTTGCTGTCTTCACCATCTACTCCAAAGCGTACGCCGATACTCTGGATGATATTCATAACGGACTCAGCCTCAAAGACTTTGTGCCATTGTACTTTTTCTACATTCAGAATTTTACCGCGCAAAGGAAGAATTGCTTGATGGAATCTGTCGCGACCTTGTTTTGCGGAACCGCCAGCGGAGTCACCCTCGACAAGGAAAATCTCGCATTCCTTTGGGTCCTTGATAGAGCAGTCTGCAAGTTTTCCAGGGAGACCGCCACCAGTCATGAAGTTCTTTCGCTGTACGCTTTCACGAGCTTTGCGGGCTGCGATACGTGCTGTTGCTGCCAGAACTACTTTTTCGCAAATACGCTTAGCTTCATCTGGGTGTTCTTCCAGATAATCAGCCAAAGCTTCATTGACAGCCTGCTGAACGGCACCCTGTACTTCGCTGTTTCCTAATTTGGTCTTAGTCTGGCCTTCAAACTGTGGTTCTGCAACCTTGATAGAGATGACTGCGGTAAGACCTTCGCGGAAATCTTCAGGAGCAATCTCTACCTTAGCCTTTTCAATCTGCTTGGAGATTGTAGGGTCAGCTTCTGCGTATGCTTTGAGCGTGCGGGTTAAAGCCATGCGGAAACCAGTAAGGTGAGTACCACCCTCTATCGTGTTGATATTATTTACGTAGGAGTGGATGTTCTCTGTATAGTCTGTATTATACATGATGGCAATCTCTATAGGAATGCCTTGCTTCTCTGTCTTGAGATAGATGACATCATCAAACAGGTGAGTGCGATGGCGGTCAACGTATCTTACAAACTCTTTCAGACCATCTTTTGCATGGAAAACCTCTTGTTTGGTTTTACCTTCTTCGTCAGGACGGAGATCTGTAAGGGTAATCTTTATACCAGCATTGAGGAATGCCAACTCGCGCATACGGCTTGCGATGATATCCCATCTGTAAATGGTGTGGGTGAAGATTGTAGGGTCTGGCCAGAATTGCTGGCATGTACCTCGCTTTTCTGTCTCACCAACAACCTTGACAGGGTAGAGGGGCTTACCTTTTTCGTATTCTTGCTGATATATTTTACCTCCACGGAATACCTGAGATTTCATGTGTGAAGAGAGTGCGTTTACACAACTTACACCTACACCATGCAAACCACCAGATACCTTGTAGGAACCTTTGTCAAATTTACCACCTGCGTGAAGTACTGTCATAACGACTTCGAGTGCGGATTTGTGAAGCTTTTCATGCATATCAACAGGGATACCACGACCATTGTCTTCTACGGTGATAGAATTGTCTTCATTGATTGTAACTTCAATGTCTGTACAATATCCAGCCATGGCTTCATCAATGGAGTTGTCAACGGTCTCGTTGACCAAATGGTGGAGACCCTTTTCTGAGATGTCACCAATGTACATCGCAGGACGCTTACGAACAGCTTCCAAGCCTTCGAGGACTTGAATGTTGCTCGCTGAATAATTATTTGCGTTGTTTGTATTTTCTGCCATTTCTTTGCTTAGTATTATTATCGTGCAAAGATACGGAAAAAACATGAGAATATGCAATTTTTGTTGCTAAAAAACTGCAAAAAATAGTGAAATGCTTAGTTTTGATATAAAATAAATAAGGTTGCAATTCGAAAGAATTGCAACCTTATATATCTTTTTAGCTTTTAACGTTGTATTAGCCCAACTTAGCAATGTGCTGAGCCAAACCTGACTTCAAGTTTGCAGCCTTGTTGCTATGGATAACGTTAATCTTAGCCAATTTGTCTAAAAGCTTCTGAACTGTAGGATAGAGCTTTACAGCCTCTTCCTTATCAGTCATGTTGCGCAACTTGCGTACAGCGTTACGCATTGTCTTTGCATAGTACTTATTGTGCAAAGACTTCTTTTTGTCCTGACGGATTCTCTTGATTGATGATTTATGATTTGCCATCTTAATATTTTATTTTTTTTTATTTTCTTATGTAGTCCCTAGCAGAGTCGAACTGCTCTTTAGAGAATGAAAATCTCTCGTCCTAACCGATAGACGAAGGGACCATTTGTTGTTTTGCGGGTGCAAAGTTACTACATTTATTTTAATTCTGCAAATTTTTTCTGGAAAATTTTCTCTAAATGCGTGTTTTTTTGTAATTTTGCCCTCAAAATCATCTAAAAACGTTCGTATGATGGAAAAAACAAGAGCAATTGTCCTACATTCTATTAAATATGGAGAGTCGCAATTTATTGTGGATTTTCTGACGGAATCCAGAGGAAGAGTGTCCTTTTTGGTGAAAATTCCAAAATCTTCAAAGAGTAATTCCAAAAGACAATATTTCCAGCCATTGACTTTGGTGACTTTAGAATTTGATTTCCGGGCTAACCAGAATTTGCAGCGTATTAAAAATATAGGTATTCTCTACCCTTATGAGGATATTCCTTTTTCTCCTATTAAAATATCTGTTTCTCTGTTTTTGGCAGAGTTCCTGCTGTATGCTACCAAATTAGAACAGAAGAATCTTCCTTTGTTTTATTTTGTTTATGATAGTTTGGTTTGGTTTGATGGTGCTCATGAAGGAATTGCTAATTTTCATTTGCTGTTTTTAATGAGATTGAGTTTTTATATGGGAATAGGACCCAATTTGAGTGAAGGACTGGAACAATCTAAGTATTTTGATTTGGATGAGGGGAAGTTTGTACCTTTCGTTCCTGCTCATTCTCATTATTTATCAGAAAGTGATTCTTTTCATCTTTTGCAAATGTTCCGATTAGACTATAAAACAATGCACCTCTACAAGATGTCCCGCCAGGAGCGGAATCATTCTGTAGAGGTGATGATAGAATATTATCGTCTTCATATTCCCGGATTTCCGGAACTGAAGTCTTTATCAGTACTTCAGGAATTGTTCTGCTGAATCCTTTGTGAGGATTTTACTTATGCAAAACTGATGACTCCCTGGACAGGCTCACTTCCATCTGCGTTTCTGTTTTCATCATCTTCGATTTTTCCAGAAGCGATGTTTCGGATTTCCTCAAGAGTCTGTCTTGTACGTTTATATGTTGGTGTGTTCTCTATTTGTAGAATCACATCCTCATTGTCCAGATCTTCTGGCTTGAACAGGAAGATATGTGGGTGACGTTTGTACTGAGTCGTTGTACCGTCACTTCCATAATATCTCTTTCTTCTTTCCTCGTTCTCTGCTCTTTTTTCTTCTTGTTCTGCAATGCGTCTGGATTCTTCTTCTGTATGTTTCTTGAGATGACGATTCATACCTTCTACATCTTCCAATCCGAAACCTGTAGCCAAGACGGTTACTTTGACTCTGCTTCCTAATTCAGGGTCAATGGCAAGTCCCCATTTCAATTCAAAGTCATCACCAAATTTTTCCATGAAGTCGTTTACGTCATTCATTTCGTCCATGGTAAGACCCGGATTGTCTTTCTTTTCACTTGCAAAGGCAATGCTAAGAAGGATCTTTTTGGAATTGAAAACATCATTGTCATTGAGCAGAGGTGAGTTCAATGCATCAGCTATCGCTTTCTTGACGCGTCCTTCACCTTCACCATAGCCCGTACTCATGATGGCAACGCCTCCGTCTTTGAGGACGGTTTTGACATCATTGAAGTCAAGGTTGATGAGACCGTGTACAGTAATGATTTCTGCGATACTCTTGGCAGCTACACTTAGCGTGTCGTCTGCCTTGCCGAATGCATCTAAAACCGCCAGATCAGGATAAATCTGACGAAGTCTTTCATTGTTGATAACCAACAAGGCATCTACATGTTTAGACATTTCTTCAACGCCGTCGAGTGCTTGGTCGATTTTTCGCGGACCTTCAAATTTGAAAGGAATGGTTACGATGCCGACTGTCAATATGCCCAGTTCTTTGCTGACGCGTGCAATGACAGGAGCAGCTCCAGTACCTGTTCCTCCACCCATACCTGCAGTAATGAAAGCCATCTTGGTACCATCATTAAGCATGTGTTTGATGTCTTCCAATGTTTCTTCGGCAGCTTGTTTTGCCTTTTCAGGTTTGTTGCCGGCTCCAAGTCCTTCTTTTCCTAATTGGAGATGGACAGGTACAGGAGAATCATTAAGTGCCTGATTGTCGGTATTACAAAGTACAAAACTTACATCGTGAATGCCTTCCCGGTACATGTGGTTGACTGCATTGCCGCCGCCACCACCAACACCGATTACTTTGATGATGCTATTTTCCTTTTCCGGTTCACCGAAATCAAGGATATGTGGTTTGCTATCTTGCATAATCTTTATATTCTTTAGAGTTTATCCTAATTATAGTCCATTTTTAGAGAGTTTACCCTACTATTTGAGCATTTTTATTCTTCTTCAGAGATTGTATCCAGGAAGAAATCCTTGAGCTTTCTGAATCCTTTATGGAGGAAACTGTTTTCTTTGCGCTTTTTCTCTTCGCGCTCTTTTTCTTCCTCTTCTGCGATTTTAGCCAGTCTTTCTTCTTCCTCTTTCTTCTTTCTCAACTCCTCTTCACGTTTTTGAGCAGGAGTAGGTACAACTCCTGTTCCTGCAGTTTCATTAGGGTTGCGAGAAACCTTTGGCGTACTGTCTGCGGCAAGAGGTCGTTCCATGTTATTGGTGAACAAATCGTTGCTGATTTCATCCCCACTGCAGTTCATGTCACCCTTGGCAAGAAGTCCCAGAATGGTATTCATGGTACCATCGTGGTTGTTGATCTTTGCATCTTTCGCTTTTACGGTTTGGGTAACAAACTTAGCAAATCTAATCTTAGGAGTATTGGTGTGGTTTCTGAATACCTTCTCTATTTCAGGCATATTGCTTCCGCCACCCGTAAGGATAATACCTCCCAAAAGTTTGTCTGCAAATTCTATAGGGACTTGATACCAGGCATTTTCAACGATTTCCTCTACTCTGGCTTCAACAATTTCTATAAACTTTTTGCTCTCTACTACTCTGTCCTTGTCAATAGAATAGTTGAGAGTTGGGTCGATATTCTTGATGTCTGTATATGCCTTAGCATATTTCAATTTCATTTTCTCAGCCTCTTGCTCTTCTATCTGAAGACAGGTCAAATCCTTGGTGATATTATTACCGCCAAGTGGAATGACTGACAGATGGCGAAGAATATTTTTGTAATATACAGATACCGTCGTCGTGTCAGCACCCAAATCTATCAACGCGCAGCCAGCTCTCTTCTCAGAGTCTGTCAATACGCTGTCTGCCAAGGCGAGAGGTGCCAAGTACATTTCTGCTATCGGAATGTTGGCTTTCTCAAAACAAGCGTAAATATTGTTGTAGAAATTCTTTTTCCACAAGATATTGAGGAAAATACCTTCCAGATGATTGCATTGTATGCCGACAGGGTCTATCTGATATTGGTTATCTATCTTATATTCCTGTGTCGCAGCATCCAAGATCTCCTGATCAGGATATGTCATGTTGCGGTTGATATCCATCAGCTCATTAATCATTTCCTGAGTTATGATGGTTGCGGTAGGTAAATCTTTTACAATTATGTTCTTGACGCTCTTGATAGATCTTCCTCCTACGCCGACATAGACCTGAGAAATGTCTTGCTTGAGAATTGTTTTCAATTTATTTATGATGTTAGTCAAGCTCTGGCAAGTCTTGTCTATGTTATAGATGACACCTTTTCTGATGCAAGAAGACGAGTCTTCCTCCACGAGTGCTAGTACAGTGATGCTGCCATCTAAATTCTTCTGGCCTGCTATACCCGTCATCTTGGATGACCCTAGCTCTATTGCTACTATAAATTCCTTTGGCATAGTCTTTATATATTATCTGATTCTTTTTTATTTTTATTAGCTATTTATACTAGCTGTTGCTATTATGCTTTTTGCAAATAATCTGGTTGTCAAATTCCAGATTGATATATGAGTATTTGTTCCAACCAGCTTTGGATAGTCCATATTTGTAGAAATTTTCCAAGCGTGACATCTTTCGGTTTACGAAGTCTTGAATGTCTTTCTCCCGTTTTTCCACAGCGTTTGCTTCTGGAAGATTGCCCAGATAGACGACATGGTTTCCTACTCGAGGAACAAGTTCTATTCCTTTATCTTGTAGAACGTTAATTTGTTCTATTTGATTTCTCCACAACTCGTTAGTCATCAATGCCTTGCTTAATAACGAGACGTATTTTTGAGCATACCATTTATTGATGTAGCCCGTGGCGATAATCATATCGCTGGTGTATTTGGTGTTGGGCATAATCTGATAATGGTCATCTACATAATAGTCTTCATTATTGATGCTCTTGATTCTTACGATCGGCATGCGTTGAGTAAGGTTGATATCAACGAGACCGTCTTGAGTCTTGTAGCATTCGGCAGATTTGACGAAAGGACTTTGCATCAGAGTCTCCTCTATATGGCGAGTACTAATCTTGTTCAAAGGTTTCTCTAAAGGATAGATCTTTTTTGCTTTCAGTCTCTTTTTTATTTCTTTTGCATCAAGAAAGCCATTGGTCATCTCATCTTGTATGTTGATGTTTACCTTGGTGCATATTAAGTTTGATTCATCAGGCTTATTCAGCTTGGTGAATGCAAACACCAGATATATACCTATGGCGAAATCCAGTGTGATGATAATCGTTTTCTTCCAGTTGATGCGCATTATTTCTGCTTAAGAATTTCTGTCATTTGCGGAACGTAGTTGTCCAAGTCGCCAGCTCCCAATACGATAAGAACATCGAAATCTCTACTTTTTACAAGATCCAGTACATCTTCTTTGTGTATCATGCTCTTTTCTACTCCTGGCTTGAGATTGTCGTAGATGAGCTTTGAGGTCACTCCTGGTATCGGTGCCTCTCTTGCTGGATAGATGTCACACAGGATTACTTCATCAAGCATGCTCAGGCTTTCTGCAAAATCCTTGTAGAAATCTCGTGTTCTGGTATAAAGATGAGGCTGGAAGATTGCAGTAATCTTTCGTGTCTTATACAGCTCTCTGATGCTCTTTACACTCTGGTAGATTTCTTTTGGATGATGGGCATAGTCTGATAGGAATACGTGCTTGGCATCTTTGATTTTGAAATCAAAGCGTCTTTCAACGCCTTCGTATGTCTTCATTCCTTGTCTGAGTTCTTCTGCCTTGCAACCATTCAATTGTGCCATTGCCATTGCGGCAATACCATTTTCGATGTTGATTGGCACAGGCTGACCGAGTTCTACGTTCTCTACATTTTCGATAGGAGAGATGAAGTCGAATGTGATTTCGCCATTCTCTATCTTGATGTTTTCTGCGTGGAAATCTCCTTCATGAAGACTGTACTCGTAGATTCTAACTCCATCCTGTACGTTCTGTTTCATTTCCAGATTCTTATGGATGATGAGTGCACCTCCCGGTTGGATAAGTTCTGTATAATGACGGAAACTTTCCAGATATGCTTCTTTTGTTCCATAGATGTCCAGATGGTCTGGGTCTGTTGCTGTAATTACGCTCATCCAAGGACGCAACCAATGGAAACTGCGATCGAATTCATCAGCTTCTATGACTACATAGTCGCTCTTGTCGGAAAGTATGTAGTTGGTGCCGTAATTTTTAGAAATACCGCCCAAGAAAGCGTTACAGTCTATATGACTCTGATGCATGATGTGGGCGCACATGGTTGATGTTGAGGTCTTACCATGAGTTCCTGCTACGCACAAACCCTTATGTGTGCGAGTCAAAGTACCTAATACCTGTGCACGTTTTTCGATGGTAAATCCATTCTCATGGAAATACACAAGTTCCTTGTGCTCTGCAGGGATGGCTGGAGTAAAGATGACCAATGTTGTTTTTGGATCCTTGCAAGCCTCTGGTATCAGGTCTGTATTCTCCTCATAATGGATGAGCATGCCTTCTTTTTCCAAATCATGTGTAAGGTGAGAAGGGGTCTTGTCGTAACCAGCAACAACCAACTTTTTGTTGAGGAAATATCTTGCGATAGCGCTCATGCCTATACCGCCAGCTCCTACGAAATATACTGCTTTAATATCTTTCAGTTCCATTACTTTCTTGCTAATTTTACAACTTCGTCGGCAATGACGTCGGCAGAGTTCTTTAAACCTAATTTTTTAATATTCTCACTGAGTGAGTTTAATTTCTGAATATCTGTGACTGTATTGATAGCCTTGTCGATAAGTATGCCAGGTGCTTCGCAGTCTTTTACATAGATGGCTGCATCTTTATTTACCAGTGCCATGGCATTCTTCGTTTGGTGATCTTCTGCTACATTAGGGCTTGGAACCAGAATGACAGGTTTGCCTATAAGACAGAATTCGCTGATACTGCTGGCACCAGCTCTACTGATAACTAAGTCAGCAGCTTTGTATGCCGCTCCCATGTCGCTGATAAAATCCATGATTTTGAGATTTGGCAATTCCTTGCCTTTCATCTGTTCAGCGATGGATGCCTTGTAATACTTACCTGTTTGCCAGATAAACTGGATATCACTTTTGGCAATTTTATCCAAGTTTTGCAATACGCTTTCATTGATGGTTCTTGCTCCGAGACTACCACCTACCAGAAGAATGGTTTTCTTTTCAGGTGCAAGTCCGAATTGTTTTCTTGCTTCTTCCACCGTAACAGTAGTCTCCAATACGTTTTGGCGTACAGGGTTTCCTGTCATGATGATCTTGTCAGCAGGGAAGAAACGTTCCATTCCTTCGTATGCCACACAAATTCTGTCAGCTTTCTTTGCGAGTAACTTGTTGGTTACTCCTGCATATGAATTCTGTTCCTGAATTAAACAAGGAATACCCTTGCTTGCACATACGTTAAGAGTAGGGCCGCTGGCATAACCACCAACACCGACTGCAGCCATTGGCTTGAAGTCGTTGATGATTTTCTTTGCCATTCTTTGGCTTTTCCATATTTTGAAGAGTACGGCAATATTCTTGAACAGATGCTTACGATCAAAGCCGCAGATAGGTAATCCCTTAATCTCATATCCGGCAGCAGGAACACGTTGCATTTCCATTCTGCCTAATGCTCCAACAAATAAAATCTTTGCTTCAGGGTATTTGGCCTTGATGGCATTGGCGATGGATACAGCTGGGAAAATATGTCCTCCAGTTCCACCTCCACTTATTATAATTCTCAGTTCATTATTCATAATTTTCTAATTTATTACGCAAAGATAAATAAAAAAATCAACAATACTACATTTTTCACTATTTTTTATAGTGTTTTTTTATGCAGTAGCCAATTTTGATGTATTTGCTTCTGTATTGCACTCGTCTTTTTTCTTGGCACTTCTACTGATACTCAATATGATTCCAACATATAGACAGTTGATGACGGTGGAAGTTCCACCTCTACTGATGAGTGGAAGCGGCTGACCGGTAACTGGTGCTAAACCTACTGCTACGAGCATATTGAACAATGCCTGAGTGACGAGTAGTATGGCAAGTCCCATGGCGAGAAATGCAGGAAAGTTGTTCTCACATCTGTTGGCTATACTTCCTACTCTATATAATAATATAATGTATAGGAAGACCACAAATACGGCTCCGGTTATTCCCATCTCTTCTATGATGATGGCGTAGATGAAGTCGGAGAAGGCTTGTGACAGGAAGTCTCGCTCAACCGAGTTGCCTGGTCCTTTGCCCACGATGTTGGATGAGGCTATGGCTATGTTTGCATGAGCAACCTGTGCGTCTTTATCCAAGTCAACATCTTCAGGAGCAACATCTTTGTGGTTCAGGAATTTGTCTATTCGCGACTTCCACGTATCTGCTCTATGGAATAGCTTTTCGATGGAGCCTGGTTCTTTTTCCTCTTTCTTGATATTCTCTGTAAGTGTATTGTCACCTGTTGACTGATTCTTGTCTTTTCCTACAAGCATCACCGTTGCAATCACTATCGCTCCAGATGCTATAGCAAATCCCAATAGTTTTCCGAGTTGTGCCTTAGGAATTCTTCCAATGATCATCATGAAAAAGATGGTGAGACATAGCAGCATGGCTGTGGATAAGTTCTCAAGACCAATCAGCAGGATGAAAATGGATGATGCAACGATAATATACTTGAGCGCACGCTTATCGGCGCCATTCTCTGTCTGCATGGCACTGAGAATCTGAGCCACGGCCAGAATAACTGCTCCTTTAGCAAATTCGGAAGGCTGAAATTGGAAACCAATGAAGTTTACCCACCTTGATGCACCATTGGTAGCCTGACCGGCTATCAATACCCAGATCAGCATGATTAAAGAAATGGCAAGCATGAATGGAGTGGCAATCTTGAAGTATTTGCATTTTACTTTGAGCATGCAAATCATGGTGAAGATTCCAAAGATGATGAATCCTATATGTCGGATGACAGGCTTCATGTAATTGCCGCTTTTGTATGTTAGCGAACTTGAGGCAGAATATACCTCAATAATGCTAATCATGCAAAGGAAGAAAAACACCATCCATATTACCTTGTCTCCTTTAAATATGTTGCCTATTTTCTTGTTCATTTGATTATTTCCTATCTTTATTATAATCTGACTAAAGTCTTGAATTGCTCGCCTCGATCTTCCATGTTCTTGAACAGATCAAAACTTGCACAACAAGGACTCAGTAAAACGGTATCGCCAGGCTTAGCAAGTTCTTTGCAGGCAGCTACACAGTCTTTCATGCTATGGGTGTCACGTACAGGAATACCCAGTTCGTCAAAATTATCGTGTAACTTCTGGTTGTCTGCTCCGAGATATACGATGCCGGCACACTTCTGCTTTACCAGGTCTTTTATTTGATTGTAATCGTTACCTTTGTCCTTACCTCCAATGATAAGAATAGTAGGAGTTGTCATACTTTCAAGTGCATACCAGCATGCATCCACGTTTGTTGCCTTGGAATCGTTGACATAATATACACCATCAAACTTTCCTACTTTTTCCAGACGATGCTCCACGCCAGGGAAGTCGCTTAATCCCTTATGGAGGATTTCTTTGCTGATGCCTACAATGTTGCAAGCCAGACCTGCAGCCAGACTGTTGTAGATGTTATGCTTTCCGCTGAGGCTCATGTCTGCCTGTGGCATTTCAAATGCCTGTGGAAAATCGAGTATGTACTTGCCATTCTCTATGTAGCCAACAGTTCCTTCTTCTTTGTTCTCTGCAAATGCACAAAGATGTGACTTGAGGTTGTATTTCTCTAATTCTTTTTTCACGATAGGATCGTCGTTCCAGTAGATGAAACTATCTTCCTCAGTCTGATTCTGTGTGATGCGCATCTTGGCATCAGTATAGTTCTGCATGCAGAAATCGTAGCGGTCCAGGTGGTCTGGAGTAATGTTCAGCAAGATAGCCACGTTAGCTCTGAACTGATACATATTGTCTAATTGGAAACTGCTCAGCTCAATGACATAGTATTGATGAGGAGTTTCTGCAACCTGTAATGCAAGACTTTTGCCGATATTGCCAGCTAAACCTACGTCATAGCCAGCCGATTTGATGATATGATATATCAGAGAAGTAGTTGTGGTCTTACCGTTACTACCTGTGATGCAGATCATCTTAGCATCTGTATATCTGCCAGCAAATTCGATTTCACTGATGATAGGTGTGCCTTTAGCTATCAACTTCTGAATCATAGGTGCTTCCTTAGGAATACCAGGACTCTTGATAACTTCATCGGCATCCAGAATTTTCTCTTCCGTATGATGACCTTCTTCCCATTCGATATTGTGGTCATCCATCAGTTTCTTATAGTTGTCTTTGATTTTTGACATATCAGAGACGAAAACCTCGAAACCTTCCTTCTTTGCCAGCACGGCTGCACCTGCACCGCTTTCGCCGGCTCCTAAAATTACAATTTTTTTCATATTGTTATTTTATATGTCTGACAATTACTGCCAGTTTATCTAATCTTCAGAGTTATGATGGTCAATGCGGCCAGAATAATGGTAACAATCCAGAAGCGGATCGTAATCTTAGACTCATGGAATGCACCCTTTGGCTTCTTGAGAAGATACTTGCATTCTGGGTCCAGTTGGCTTTCCTGCGTACGGAAGTTGTCGTGTATAGGAGTGCGCTTGAAGATGCGTTGTTTTACTCCTTTTCGCTTTCCGAGCTTGTAGTAATATACCTGAACGATAACACTCAGACTTTCTACAAAGAAGATACCGCAGAGGATAGGTAACATCAATTCCTTGTGGATGATGATGGCACCTACAGCGATAATTCCACCGATGGTCAGCGAACCGGTATCGCCCATGAATACTTGAGCAGGGTAGGCGTTGTACCATAGGAAACCTATGAGCGCTCCAATGAATGCGCAGAAGAAAACTACCAGTTCCTCTGAACCCGGAATATACATGATGTTGAGGTAGGCGGCAAATTGGATATGTGACGAAACGTATGCCAAAATGCCTAATGCCACACCTATAATTGCTGAATTTCCTGCACACATACCATCCATTCCGTCATTGAGGTTGGCGCCATTTGAAACGGCTGTAACCACGAAAATAGTCATGATGACGAACAGTATCCAACCGGCAGCAGTCTTGTATTTACCACAGAAACTTGTGATGTTGGAATAGTCCAGGTTGTGCCCCTTGATGAAAGGAATGGTAGTCTTCAGAGATTTTGTAGCTTCCGTACGATGCTTGACTACAGTTTCCTGTCCCTGACGCTCAATGGCTAAGTTTTCGTTCATCTTCACATCCGGAGAAGCCCATAGCACAAGTCCAACGATAAGTCCAATACCTACCTGACCTACGATTTTATATCTTCCTTTTAATCCTTCCTTGTCTTTTTTGAAAATCTTGATGAAATCATCCATGCCTCCAAGGAATCCCAACCAGACGGTGGTAATAATCATCAGGATGAGATAGATGTTGCGCAGACGGCCCAACAGAATCACAGGAATCAGAATGGCCATGATGATGATGACACCTCCCATGGAAGGAACACCGATTTTCTTGACTCCGAATGGGTCAATGCTCGCATCACGCTGTGTTTCTGTGATTTGCTTACTCTTGAGGAACTTGATGAACTTTTCGCCAAACCAGGCAGAGATGATCAATGATACAATCAGAGCCAGCAGCGCGCGGAATGAAATGTATCCCCACATGTGAGAGCCAGAGATACCCCATTGCTCCAGAAATCTAAAGAGATAGTATAACATTTTCTTATTTTTCTTTTAAAGTTTCTTCTTTTCTATTTGATTCCTCAGATTATTTTTGGCTGATTCCAAATATATCACGTATTACTTCCTTATCATCGAAATGATGCTTTACGCCCTTAATTTCCTGATAATCTTCGTGACCCTTTCCTGCAACGAGGATTACATCGCCCTTCTTGGCCATCATGCAAGCTGTACGAATCGCTTCCTTGCGATCTACAATGCTAATGACTTTCTTCATCTGTTGCGCATTCAGACCTGCAAGCATATCGTTGATGATGTCCTGTGGTTCCTCGAAACGTGGATTGTCACTGGTAATGATCACTTTGTCGCTCTGCTTTACTGCCTCCTGTGCCATGAGAGGACGCTTACCCTTGTCTCGGTTACCGCCAGCTCCGCATACGGTGATGACTTCACCTCCCTTGCCGTCCAGTACCTCGTGGATAGCATTGAGCACATTCTCCAATGCGTCTGGAGTATGTGCATAGTCAACGATTGCGGTATAGCCTTCTGGTGATTGGATTGGCTCCAAACGACCGTTGACACTATGCAAAGTGCTCATTACTACGAGTATATCTTCTGGCTGTTTTCCCAGCATAATGGCAGCGCCATATACGGCAAGCAGGTTGCTTACGTTGAATTTGCCAATAAACTGCACCCCAACTTCTCTGCCATCTACCTCAAGATACATACCTCCGAAATGGCATTCCAGAATTCTTGCCTTGAAGTCTGCCATGCTTCTGGTAGAGTAGGTTTTGATAGTTGCCTTGCAGTTCTGTACCATAATCATGCCGTTCTTGTCGTCAGCATTCGTAATGGCGAAAGCTGTCTTTGGAAGACCGTCGAAGAATGCTTTCTTGGCATTACGGTAGTTCTCGAATGTCTTGTGATAGTCGAGATGGTCACGGGTCAGGTTGGTAAAGATACCGCCTGCGAAATTCAAACCGCCGATACGCTTTTGTGCAATAGCATGAGAAGAACATTCCATGAATGCATATTCGCATCCTTCCTCTACCATTCTCCCAAGAAGTTCATTCAGTTCTATCGGGTCTGGTGTGGTGTGGTCTGCTGGTATTGCCTCGTCTTCAATATAGTTGCATACTGTAGAAAGAAGACCGCATTTATGACCGAACTTTCTGAACATATTATATAATAAGGTGGCGATGGTCGTCTTTCCGTTTGTACCGGTGACACCTACAAGTTTCAATTTTCGGGATGGGTCGCCATAGAAGATGGTAGCAGCTTTTCCGACTGCATCTTCTGTAGAAGCTACTTGAATATAGGTAACCCCTTCAACAGGTTCCTGAGGTAAATCTTCACATAATATGGATTTAGCCCCAAGCTCAATGGCCTTTGGGATAAATTTGTGTCCATCTACTTGTGTTCCCTTCATTGCAACAAAGAGATGACCATCCTTAATCTTTCGAGAGTCGATGTTCACTCCTGTGACTTCGATTTCTGCATCTCCGATTATTTGGATCGGTTTGATGTTTTTGAGCAATTCTTGTAACTTCATATATCGTTTCTTTTTTATATGTTACTATTATATATATTAAATAGGTATATCATATACCTTATTATATTGACTTTATCGTTTTGCTGCAAAATGTAGAAGTAAGATGTAATCTGTGCTCATCACTCAAGCGTGATGACACAGAAGGCACCTTGCTTAACTGGTTTGCCCGCCATGAGGGATTGTTTGGTAACTTTTCCTCTTCCGTACAACCTGGTTTTTATGCCTCTGCTTTCCATCATGAATACTGCATCTCGGGCTCCCATACCGATGATGTCTGGTACCGTTCCCTTACCGTATTGCTTTTGCTTTTCAAGTTTCACATAACGGTTGCCAACTTTTTCGGCTTTTCCCCAAATTGGATTTCCTGTCAGGTAACTTCCGCTCCAGTTGGTATTGGTCTTTATACCGAGATGGGTCAGGACGTAGTCAGCAGCCAGTATGTTTCCGTTCTTAACATCTGGTATGATGACTGATGCAGAGTCTTGTGCATCTTTTACATCCAGTTTCAGACTTTGAGCCATGATACCTTCTGAGATTTCATGGAAGACCTTACCACTCATTCCGCCACCTGATGCAGGAAGTCCTGATTTCTGTATGCAGACGATGCAACTGTAGCGTGGGTTGTCTGCAGGGAAATAACCGGCAAAACTCAGGAGGTAGTTGACGCCACCTGATTTATAACCGCCAGCACCTTTAGACATTTGGGCAGTTCCGGTCTTTCCTGCAACGAGGAAGTTAGGTGAACCTGCTTTCTTTCCCAATCCGATACTGACCACCTGCTCAAGGATGGTCTGTATCTTCTTGATGCTTTGCTCCTTGGCTATACGCTCATGGAGAACTTCCGGTGGGAATTCCATGATTGTTTCTCCATCCTTGACAACCTTCGTTACAAAACGGGGTCTCATCATCTTGCCGTTGTTGGCGATTGCGTTGTAGAACGTGAGCGTAGAGATAGGCGGAACTTGCGTCTCGTAGCCGATACTCATCCATGGCAAAGCCGTCTTACTCCAGTTGTCGTACTGTCCATGACTGTTTTTGTGAGGCATTCGGATTCTTGCCGGTGTTGCACCTACAAGTGGAATTTTTAAATCATCCGCCAGACCTATACGATGTATGCCTTTTACAAACTTTTCAGGGTTGTTGCGATAATGATCATCGATGATTCTGCTCACGCCGATGTTTGAACTGTACCATAATGTCTGGGCAAAAGTAAGTCTTCCATATCCTCCTTTTCGCCAGTTATGGTCTTTCATGTCTCGTCCGTACATCGGCCATACACCTCCGCCGGTCTCTACAGAGTAAGTTGTGTCAACCACACCGTCGTCGAGAGCCACCAGTAACGAGGCGGTCTTGAATACCGAGCCCGGTTCCAGCAAGTCGCTGACAGCATGGTTGTGGATTTCGCGGTATTCGCCATCAAAGCATTTTTCCATGTTTACAATGGCTTTGATGTCGCCAGTCTTCACATCCATCACGATGGCTACGCCTACGTTTCCGTTGATTTCCTTCAACTCGTTAATGACCGAACGTTCTGCAAGGTCTTGCATACCGACATCAATTGTGGTTACGATATCTGCACCATCAATAGGTGGAGTGTCGGTAATGTCAAGGAACTTGTTGCGAACTTTTCTTCTGTGTACAATACCATTGGTACCGCGAAGAATGGAGTCGTACGACAATTCCAGTCCGAATCTCGCCGTATCTTTAGCGCCGAACATCGCACCGATAGTTCTGCCAGCCAGCGAACCATACGAACGTTTACGGGCATTGTATTCCTCCCAATGGAATCCACTCTTGTTGGTTCCAAGTCTGAAGAGAGGCAAATCTTTCACTTCCGTGAAGGTATTGTAGTTGATACGCTCGTTGTAGATCACCCAATGCCTCTTCTTCTTGGCTTTTCCTTCTTCCAGGTGAGCCTTAAACTCTGCAGCACTCTTGTCTGGAAATATTTTATGAAGTCCATCGCAGATGGAATCTTCCTTGACGTTCCATAAGGAGTCTCCTTTTGCCTCGCTGAGGGCAACAAAGTCCATGAATACCTTGAACTCAGGCAAGGAACTGGCAAGGAGTTGTCCTGTACAGCTCAGGATATTTCCTCGGTTAGGCTTAACGGTCACCGAGTCTTTCTTCTGTCTGCTGGCTACCTTCATCCAGTAGTCGCGCTTAGCAGTCATGATATATAGTGATTTGCCGACTACTAATACGGCAAAGAAAATCAGGCCAAATGAAATGGCACGATATCTGGGCATCACTTTTTTTGCATCAAACTTGCTCATTGTTCGGGTACATTTATTATATATGGAGGTTGTGTGGCAATGTGCAGAACGCTGTCCTTATTGTTTTTGAGCATTTCTAATACGTTGCTTTCACGACTCTTCTCTGTTATCTGGCTACTGCTGGAAAGTGCTTTGTATTTAGCATCCTGCAGTTCTTTTTGCAATTGGTCTATTTCTATCAAGTCTTTTTGAATACTATATCTGTTGGATATGTAAATGATGACGAAAAAAACGACCAGGATGACCAACCATATCTGCCGGCGTATGATGCGTGCAGTCAGGATGTCACCACCAAGGATTTTACGTAGCGAGAAATTGGAAGATAGGGGAGCTTCACCCTCTATCGCCTGTTCTGCGATAACTTGTTTCAGTTCAAGCTTATCGTTGTTTTCCCTCGGCTCGCCTTTAGTCTTGTCTTCCTTCAGTTCCTGCTTGGACTTATCTTCTTCGGCCTCCAGCTTGGACTTGTCTTCTTTATTGTCTTCCATCATTTCTTTTCTGCGATTCTAAGTTTGGCACTTCTGCTTCTTGGGTTTCTTTCCTGCTCTTCAGCGTTAGGGACGATTACCTTATTGTTGATAAGTTTAAACGGAGTCTCTATTCTGCCGAAGAAGTCTTGCGTGATTTTTCCCTCGGAATTGCCTGATTTCATGACGTTCTTGACGATTCTGTCTTCCAGGGAGTGGTAAGTGATGACGGAAAGTCTTCCACCAGGTTTCAATATTTCTGTAGCAGACTTCAGCATTTCCTTGAGTGCATCCATTTCGTGGTTTACTTCGATGCGGAGCGCCTGGAAGAGCTTAGCCATATCTTTCTTCTCCCTTTCTCTCTTGAAAAGCGGCTCTACTGCCTTGATGAAGTCGGTAGTAGTCTCTATCCTTTTTTCTGTTCTGGCTTTGACGAGAGCAGAGGCGATACGTCGGGAATTCTTTAGTTCTCCATAGAGATAGAAAATGTCTGCCAGCTTGCTTTCTTCATAGTCATTCACAATGTCTGCAGCAGTTTTTCCAGCTCTCTTGTTCATTCTCATGTCGAGTGGGGAATCGTATCTGAAAGAAAAGCCACGTGTCTCGTCATCAAAATGATGACTGGAAACACCTAAGTCTGCGAGCAGACCATCGATTCCGTCCACACCATAGTATCTCATCCAGTTTTTCAAATATCTGAAGTTGGAACATACAAAGGTGAAGTCTTTATTGGGCACAACATTTCTTTCTGCATCGGCATCTTGGTCGAAACTGTAGAGATGGCCGTTGCCGTTGATTCTGGCAAGGATTTCCTTAGAGTGTCCACCACCTCCAAAGGTAACATCCACGTAGATGCCACCTGGTTGTATATTTAGGCCATCAATACTCTCGTTGAGAAGTACCGGCACATGATATGTTTCTGCTGTCTTTACCATCTCTCTTGTAGCTTAATCTTCGTTATTAAATGACATTACTTCCTGTAATGCCTTACTGAACTCTTCCTGTTCCATGAAGGTTTCTCCTTCTTCCTCGTTTTTCCAGATTTCTATGGTATCTCCCATGCCGACGAAGCGGATGCTCTGTTCTATGTCAGCCTGTTTGAGCAGTCTCTTCGGAATCAAAAAACGTCCGTTGCCATCGAGCGTCAGCAAGATGGCGTCTGCTATGAAGGTTCTGTATATCTGCTGTTCCTTGGCATTCCATCGGTTGAGTTTCTTTCTCAACTGGTCCAGCAGTTCATTCCATACGGATTCAGGATAAACGACCAGGCAGGGCTGAAAGACGTCTTTTCTGAGGACAAGGTTTTCCTCGCCAGAAACTTGTAGAATCTTGCGGAAAGAAGCTGGCAGGAAGGCACGTCCCTTCGCGTCAGTTTTAGCCTCTATGTTGCCTAAAAAACGCATACGTACATCTTATATAAAAGAATTCGGGTTCAAAGGTACACATTTTTCCCCATATTCCCCCACTTTTCCCCACAATTTTTTAAAAACTTAATAAAAAAGTTGATTGTGTGGGGAAACGAGCTTGTTTCGTAAGTGTACTTTGATGCGAGGAAAAATGTATTAAAGTGGGCAAAAATAAAGAGAAAACTGCCTTTTTCCAACTAAATTTATGTGTTTTTTGATTTTTTTTCGCAAAAATGGCACGTATTTAAAAAAGTTGAGTTATTTTTGCAGCTAGTTTAGCTGAATAATGAAATGAGTGAAGCAATAGAAAAGACAATCGACATAGATAGGATACTGAAAGGCAAGATGGGTGCAAAGGCTAAATTTGTGCCTGGATTTGTCGTGTCTTGGCTCAAGAAACTCGTTCACGAAGACGAGGTTAATAAGTTCTTATGGGAAAGTCGCCATCTGTCGGGTACGGAGTGGCTGACTGAGTGTGTGAAATATCTGAAGATGGATATTGAAATTGTAGGAGCAGAAAACTTGCCTGACAAGAATGACGGCAAGCTCTATACTTTTGTTTCTAATCACCCTTTGGGTGGTCAGGATGGAGTGGCGTTGGGTTCCATCATCGGACAGCATTATGATGGTAATTTCCGTTATCTGGTGAATGATCTTCTGCTCAATCTTCCTGGTTTGAAACCTGTGAGCATCGGTATCAACAAAACCGGACGTAACAGTCGTGACTTCCCTCGTATGGTAGAGGCTGGTTTCCAGAGCAAAAATCACATGTTGATGTTCCCTGCAGGACTTAATAGCCGCAAGCGTGATGATGGTACGATTCATGACATCCCTTGGAAAAAGACTTTCATTTCTAAGAGTGTTGAATATCAGAGAGATGTCGTGCCGATTCATTTCGGCGGTCAGAACTCAGAACGTTTCTATCGTATTGCCAGATTTAGTGACAAGCATCTGCCGTTCAATCTCGCCATGATGTTTCTGGTAGATGAGATGTACAAGAATGTGGGCAAGCATTTCAGAATAGCAATAGGAAAGCCGATTCCGTGGCAAACTTTTGATAAAAGTAAAACGGCTACAGAGTGGGCGCAGTATGTAGAAGATAAAGTTTACGAATTATAGGATTTCTATAAAAAGAAAATGGAAGAAGAGATTATACAACCAATAGACAAAGCCTTGCTGAAGAGTGAGTTAACTCCCGACAAGCAACTTCGTATGACTAATAAAAGTCATAACGAAATCTATATTGTAACGGCTAATGATTCTCCTAATGTACTGAAGGAAATCGGCCGCTTGCGTGAGATTGCTTTCCGTACCGCTGGTGGTGGTTCAGGAAAGTCGATGGACTTGGATGAGTTTGATTTCGGAGAGAATTGCTATAAGCAACTCATTGTCTGGAATCCTGAGGCTGATGAAATTATCGGTGGTTATCGCTATTTGTTGGGAAAGGACTGGAAATTGGATGAGAACGGACAGCCTATATTGGCTACAAGTCACATGTTCCACTTTTCTGATAAATTTTTAAAGGAGTATATGCCTTATACGGCAGAATTGGGTCGCTCATTTGTTTCTCTTGATTATCAGAATGTGCGCAAGAATTCGAAAAGCATCTTTGCTTTAGATAATCTATGGGATGGTTTGGGAGCCTTGACGGTTCTTTATCCTGAACTCAAGTATTTCTTTGGCAAGATGACGATGTATCCTTCCTACATCCGTCGAGGTCGCGACATGATTCTCTACTTCCTCAAGAAGCATTTTGATGATAAGGAAAACCTGGTTATTCCGATGAAACCTCTTCGACTGGAAACTCCAGAGTCTGAGTTGGCTGCTATCTTTACAGAGTCTGATTTCAAGGCAGACTATCGTATTTTGAATAGCGAGGTGCGTAAACTTGGTTTCAATATTCCTCCGTTGGTTAATGCCTACATGAATTTGAGTCCTACGATGAAGCTCTTCGGCACAGCCATCAACTATGGTTTTGGTGATGTGGAGGAGACTGGCATCTTGATTGCCGTTGATGAAATCTTGGAAGAAAAGCGTGTGCGCCACATCAATACGTTTATTCAAGAACATCCTGAAGCTCTTAAGATTACGAGTGGAGCTAACAATGTTATTTATAAAGAAAAAGAGGAATAAGACGATAGATAATCCCATGTCCTTGTTGCTTGGCAATAAGAATGTGGGATTTTTGCTTTAATACATGCTGGCTCGTTTATGAAAAATAAAACATTCTTGTTTTTTGCTGCTGTCATGTTTCTTTTCACAGTGGATTCATGTCAGCATCATTACCCAGTCTCTTTGGTAGAGGCTGATAGTTTGGTTTATTCCAATCCTAAGGCAGCTTTGCAGAAGTTGGATTCTCTTTCTTTGTGCCTTGATACGACTCAGAAAGTAGATATCATGTACCTTCGACTTCTGAAAATGACGGCAAAGGATAAGTTATATATGTCTTTTGGAACGTTGGATAGCATGCAAAGTTTGGCAAAATATTATGAAGAGGAGGGCGACAAGCACTTGTTGCCTAGAGCTTATTATATGTTAGGGAGAAGATTGTGTGATATGCACGATGCGCCACAAGCATTTACTTATTATCGTAAAGCTTTGGATTTGTTAGATGAAAATGATGATATTCATTTAAGGGGATTTCTATACTCGCAAGTAGGCTATATGATGAGAGACCAAGGGGATTTGGAACAAGCTCTTAGTTTTTACGATAAAGCTTTAGCTTGTCATCATAGGGATGATAACCTATCTGCGGTGGCGATAGATCTGCGAGATATGGCAATGGTAAAAATGAAAATGGGACAGGCGGAAAATGCCAAAACATTATTATATAAAGCTTTAAGGCTTGTTGGTAAGACGAAATGTCCTAGTGTGGTTGATGAGTTGAAATTACAGTTAGCTAATTATTATCTTTATAATACTAATGATTTAGATTCAGTTTGGTGTTATTTAGCTCCCTCTTTGGAGAAAAATAAGCATTATGATTATGTTGCATTAGATTTTGTCGCTTCTGAGTATTATTGGGCAAGGGAAAAGGATGAAATGGCAGTTTTCTATCTTTCCCAAATTATGAGAAAAGGTGAATGCTATGATAAACAAGAAGCAGCAAGACGGTTGGTTTTGATAGAAACTAGCAGGGGTAATATGCAAAAAGCGTTGCCTTGGCTTGAAAACTATTTGGAATATCAGGATTCCGCTAGGATAGTAAGTGATAAAGAGCACCAACAAAATGGATTGGCTTTGTTCAACTATGTTTCTCAACAAGAAAAAATACAAAAGTTGGAGAAGCATAATGTTCAAAAGATGATAGGGATAATCATATTGTTGATAGTTGTGCTTGTCATATTTTTTGTACTTATATTTTATTTTCAAATGAGTATTGTTCGAAAGTTGCAGCTCACGAATAAAATAAATGAATTACGGTTGTTCTCTTCCAGTAAAGATAAGCCTTTGGAAGCACAGCAAAAAATAAAAGAAGGTATTAACTTGGATGAATATTTGTCGCAAGAGAAACACTTTTCGGCAGAAGATTGGAAAAAGTTGGAGACGAAAGTGAATCAACTATATAATGGATTTACTGATAGATTGTATGCTTGCCTTGCCCTCTCTGATAATGAATATCATATTTGTTTGTTGGTTAAGATCGGGGTAACGACAAAAGATATTGCTTTGTTGACTTCGCGTACAAGACAAGCTATATCAATGGCAAAGCAAAGGTTATATAAGAAAATAACTAACGAAGCGAAAGGCAAGGCTGAAGATTTAGATGAGTTTGTGAAAAACTTGTAAATTCTATGTCGTACAGCGTGTTTGTTAAATGTGAATGTAGTTGTGAATGGTTTTTGAAGTAAAATAATTGCATTTTTTGTACTTTTGCGCCAAGTTTTTAGTAATTAAAGGTAAAAGTTACAATGAAAAAGTTTTTTGTTGTTTTAACCAGTTTGTTGCTTGTGTTCACATTGCAAGCAACAAGTAAGGGCAGACCTATACGTCTGGGAAGTTTGAGTGGCTATATTGGCAAGCCAAAGTCTAATCGTGCCCCTGCAAAGGAGCTAGTAAGTCTCTACCAAGAGGATGCCGTCCTCCATGTCAATGTGGTGGCAGGTCTGCTCGTCACGGTAACTATCAAAGATGAGGATGGAAACATCTTGTCTCAGGAGTTGGTGGCAGAACAGGAAAGTGAAGTGGTGATTCCTATGGGAGGCACTACTGTGGAAGTTTCTTACAACGACGTGGAGTTGATAGGTATGTTGTACTAAAATTTCGCAAGGTTTATGAAGAAACTAAAGACCAACTTTTTATTGTTCTCACTCCTATCTTGTAGTTTGGGCATGAGTGCCCAAACCAAGATAGGTTACAGCTACGATGCCACAGGCAATCGAGTGAAAAGAGAACTTGTTTTGTCACGAAGTCAGAGCCAAGAGGCAAAACGTTCTGTAGCTTACTCTGATATGCTCTCTGATCATCAGATTCAGATTGTACCTCATGCAAAGAGTGGCAAGGTGAAGGTCTCCGCCCTGGATGGTAAGACACAGTTTGATGTGATGGTGTATAATGTGTCAGGACAAAATGTACTGGCACTAAAAGATGTGAAAGGGCAGACGGAAGTCGATTTGTCCAATCAACCCAATGGCATCTATGTGCTAGTTTTGGAGATAGGACAAGAGAAGACCACGTGGAAAATCATGAAAACTAATTAATCTTTACAGTTTATGAACAAAATAATCATATCAATCATCGGACTCTTTTTGCAGAGTGGTTTGCTTTATGCGCAATCCATTACTGACGATGAGAGATTTGCTAATTGGACAGAAGAACAATATCAGCATTACGAGGATTCTATTCGTGCAGTCTTATATCCTCCAGTTATAGCTTGCAAGGCAGATGATTCTGCAGTGAAGGCAAGTCAGAAAAAAACTGCAAGTTCGCAAGTTAGTACCTATTCGATTTCTAATTCTTATGTCCCAACTTATAAGTACATAAGTACTTCAAAGGAAGCAGGACAGGTAGAAATTAAATCTGGTACGACTTCTACTGGTGGCAAAACATACGAAGTACCAATCAAGATTGGACCAGGGATGAATGGACATCAACCTAATCTTGCCTTGGCATATAATAGTCAGCAAGGCAATTCTGTGTTAGGTATGGGGTGGGCTGTCTCTGGACTATCCCAAATCTCTCGTTGTGGTAATAACCTTTACTATGACAATAAAACAAAAGGTGTCGCTATGGACAATAGTGATGATTTTGTCTTGGATGGTGTTCATCTGATAAAGACAAGGGCTTTTAGTGATTATACACTTTTTGAGTCGGAACAAGGAAATATCAAGGCAAAAGGGTATATCTCGGGTAAGATTTTGAAGTACTTTGATGTTTTTTATCCAGATGGTAGTAAGGCTCAATATGGATTTACTTCCAATACTCGGAATAAGTTGTCTTATCCGATAGCATCTTTGTCGGATATGGATGGCAATACCATCAATTATTCTTACTTTGATTTTAATGGTCATTATGATATAAGTAGGATTGATTATAATGGCTCTTCTGTTGAATTTAAGTATGTATCAGGTCGCAATGATCCTTTGTCATCTTATTCAGGAGGTGTGCATGTTTATCAGAGTGACTTGCTTAATGAAATTGTGTCAAAAATGGGTAGCAATGTCTTGGCAACATATTCTTTGACTTATGCGACTCAAAACTCCGTGTCATTGTTGAAACAAATTGACTATACTTCGTTAGGTAAGTCTTTTAATCCGCTTGTGTTTTACTATGGTGAAGGAGACAAGTATGCTTCTTTTACTAATGATTCAACCCAGTTGTACGAATGGTATAATGCTTCTAAACCTAGCATGATTAAAGTGGTAAAAGGAAAATTTGACTATTTTAGTGGTATGGATGGCTTGATTACTTTGCCAAATCTCAATCCTTATTGGAAAAAATATCGTCATTCTACTGCTTTTAGGCATTCACAAAATTACTTTGTGAACAATTATGGTGAGTCTGAGAAGATATTCTTATATGCAGGACTAGATGATGGATGGGCATATCCAATGCCTAATCTTTTGACGGAGGCAGGATTTATTGATATACTTTGTGCTGACTTAGATGGTAAACAGCAAGAAGATGTCATCAAGATTAATAATGTAGAGGACGGCGGTAAGGATAAACTGACATTCACTGTGTATTGTTCCAATTTGTATAGTGGCATGGCGAAAAAATATACAAGAACATACAATTTCTCAACGATATATGTAGATAATGACAAGAAGAAAAGCATTCAGCCAAAGTTCTACTATACTGGTGATTTTAATGGAGATGGAAAGCAAGAGGTACTTGCCGTTTCTGTTCATCAACCATTTGGAGATACGACCAAGCCTTCTATGTGTTATCTGTTTGATTTGAATAATGATAAAATTCTTTATCAGAGTTCAGTGTTCCCTTACAATATTGAGTTCGTGGGTACTCAGCAAGGGGATGCTACGGCCGCTGCAAACAATAGTGACAAGTTGTTTGTCTTTGATTATGATGGAGATGGAAAAACGGATATTTGTCATATTAGTTCTACGGGTGCACATATTTATACCTTTGACGTAAGTGGAACTTCTATTTCTGCTAGAAAGGTTGCTACTTATTCTGGTTTAACGGTTGCTAGCTTGGCTAATCGCCAACTGTATCTTGGTGACTTTAATGGTGATGGACTGGTGGATTTTCTTCGGTCTCCTTCTTCTACGATAAAAGATGATGCCAATTGGATGACATATTACTCAAAAGGAAATGGAACTTTTGCAACTTCTTTCATAAAAGGTGAAACTATAGATGAAGAAAATGGCGAAGGCATCATCATCCAAGACATCAATGGTGATGGGAAGAGTGATGTTGTGAAGTATATGGACTATGGTTTCTATGCTTATATTACTTCCGACCAAATCTTTGGAGGAGAAAAAACCTATAAATCTTATCCAAAACTCTACTCTGTTGTTGCTCCGACAAACTTGAACAGTCATAATGTCTTTACTCAGATTGTTAGTTTGAAAGATGGAAAGGCTGTCAAGTATCATTTTTCTCGTAATGATAGCAAAAATTTGCTGATGACGGGTATGGCTAATAGCCTTGGTGTGATTGAAAAGAATGAATATCATTCTTTGACGGATGGTGCTAGGGGATATTATACAGGAATGGATGTATATACTAAAGGTTTTGGTGCAACTTATCCATACGTTAATATCCAAGAACCGTTGGTGGTATTGTCTGCATCTGAGACTTATTATGATAACAAGCAAGTAGATAATAAGAGCTATAGTTATGACAACGCCATAGTGCATAAGCAGGGCTTGGGCTTTTGCGGTTTTGCAAAAGTGACTACAGTTGATAAAAAGCATCAGACTTATATTAGTGAGTATGATCCTACTAGTCATGCCATATTAACTGGTGAAAGTTCCCCTGTTGCAACAAATTCGTATAGATACAGAATTAATATAAAGGCAAATAAAATCGCAAAAATTCGTCTTGTTCAGAAAACGGAAAATGACAAATTAAGAGGTATCATCGCTGCATCTGCATATGTATATGATGACTACGGATATCCAATTAAGGAAACTACCAACTTTAATGATGGCTCACTTGTTGTAAAAGAGACAACCTATAGCTCTTTTACAGACATCGATACGGATTATCGCTTGGGGGTGGTAAATGACCAAAAGGTAAAAACTACTTATAATGGCAATACTTATGTGGAAAGGAACTTTGTGCCTGTATGGGGAAGTAACAAAAAACCAACAGTGACAGTTCTTTCTAAAAATGGAAATCAGGTAGAGCAAACTGTCTATTATTATGATAGTTATGGAAAAATAATCTCTAGTTCTGTAACTCCATACAGTGGAACGCCTCAGAAGACTCAATACGCCTATGATTCTTATGGTCGTGTTGTCCAAGAGACTAATCCACAGAATTTGGTGACGAAATATACGTATGACAATGTTGGAAACATGATAGAGATGACGGATGCTAGAGGTGGCGTTACCAAGTATGAGTATGATGACATGGGACGTGAGATAACCGCCTCTTATCCAGACAAAACTGTCAAGACAACTCGTTATATTTGGGATTCTAACAATGGAGGTGTGTATGCCGTCCAAACTTCGGGTACTAAGATTCCTACATCTAAGACGGTATATGATGCATTTGGCCGTGAGGTGAGAAGTCAAGTAACTCATTTTGACAATACAAGTGTTTCTGTCGATAAGACTTATGACGAGTATGGAAACTTAGAGAAAGTATCTTTGCCTTTCTCCGGTAGTGCTGCATCTTTGTGGAATACGTATTCATACGATGCATATAACAGACCTTTGGAGTATGCCGAGGCTTCTGGACATTTGACTCAGTATAGTTATAGCGGAAATACAACATCTGTAACAACAGATAATGTAACAACGTCCAAAACTAATAATGTCTTTGGCAAACTTGTCTCAGTGACAGATCCTGCTGGCACGATAGAGTATAATTTGGGCGCAGACGGACAGCCGATGTCGGTCGTTGCACCAGGTGGAATAACCACCTCTTTTGAATATGATGTCTATGGAAGACGTACTGCGCTTGTTGACCCTAGCGCAGGTAGAACTACCTACGAGTATGACAAAGGGGGCAATATCGTTAAGGTGACGGATGCCAATGGTCAGGTTGCAACCAAAGAGTATGATTCGTATAATCGTGTGGTCAAAAGTGTTAGCCCAGAGTTGACGACAACTTATACCTATAGCACGCTCAATGACTTGGTGGGCGTTTCTTCTGATAATGGTACGTCGAAAGCCATCTCATACGATGGCTTGGGAAGAATTACTTCATGGCGCGAAAATATTGTTGATGGAAAGTGGTTGCAGAAGGATTATTCCTATTCCGAGGGTAATGTCTCTGCCATCAAATATACTTCTCAAAATGGGGCACTGGCAACAGAAAACTATAAATATACCAATTCTTACTTGACAGGGGTAAGTTTGGATAATGGTAAAGAGGTATATCGTTTACGAAAAGAGAATGTCTTTGGCCAGCCAACGGAGATTTCTTCGGGCGGACTTACACGTTCGTATGCTTATGACAACTATGGCTATCCTATAAGTCGAAAAGCGACTAAAGGTTCTATTGTTGTCCAAAATTTCTCGTATGAGATAGACCCTCTGACAGGAAACCTGGTGTCAAGAAAGGACGAAATGAGAAATCTTACAGAGAACTTCGGCTATGATGACATCAATAGATTGACAAGTTATGCTGGTGGAACGGCAGAATATGATGACAAGGGAAATGTTCTCAGCCGAAGCGATGTAGGAAGCTTTGAGTATGGTCAGGCTTCCAAGCCATACGCCATGACTGGTGTTAATTTGTCTAAAAATGTTGTCCAGACAGCTAGCCAAGATGTAACTTATACGTCTTTCAATCGTTTGTCTAGTATAGAAGAAAATGATATGAAGGCTCAAATTGTATATAATGGCGACTATGATAGGGTGAAGATGGAGGTTTCACGCAATGGCAGTGTGGCTTCTACTCATTACTATATAGGTGATTGCTACGAACTTCAGAAGACAGGCTCGGGTTCAGTAGAAAGACTCTATTTGGCAGGTGACTATTATGACTCACCAATGGTCTATGTCAAGGAGGGTTCTTCTTGGAAGTTGTGCAATGTCCTTCGTGACAATTTGGGTAGCATCACGCATGTTACCGATTATGATGGCAATCTGCTTCAAGAACTGAGCTATGATGCTTGGGGACGTTTGCGTAATCCTAAGACTCAAGTAGTATATGTTTATGGTGAAGAACCAACGCTTTATTTGGGCAGAGGTTATACTGGTCATGAGCATCTTGCAGACTTCGGCTTAATAAACATGAATGCAAGATTGTATGATCCTGCAACGAGCCGCTTTTTGTCTCCAGATAACTATGTTCAGTCGGCAACTAATAGCCAGAACTTCAATCGTTACAGTTATTGTATGAACAATCCGCTGAAATATACGGATCAGAGCGGTGAGTTTTGGAATTTTATAATAGGTGCTGCTATTGGAGGAATTGTTAATTGGGCTGCGCATGGATGCAAGTTTAATGCAAAGGGGCTTGGTTATTTTGCGACAGGTGCAGTAGCAGGTGCTGTCGGTGCAGGTGTTGCTTCGGGTGTAAACGTTGCTATGGCAGGAGGTAGCTTTTGGTCTGGTGCGGCAGGATTAGCGCATGGTGTAGCTTCGACAGGCTTTATTGCTGGTGCAGTGACTGGTGCTAGCTCTGGCTTTGCAGGCGGATTCCTATCTGGAGCAGGAAATGCATGGGTAGGAGGAAGTAGCTTTGGCAATGGTTTGTTGTCTGGATTGGTGACTGGAGGTACTGATGCGTTAGCTGGGGGTGTCACTGGTGGCTTGGTTGGCGGATTTAGTGCTTTAGGAAAAGGTACTAACTTTTGGACAGGAATGGGAGAATTTGACACAACTGGTGCTATGGGTTATCATGGATGTGAACCCAAAGGTTTTAATATAGGTGAAAAAATTAAAGCTAAATATGTGGGAAAATTTGAAGGACAGCGAGTTTTTGAGTCAAGTAGTCTCGGTTCACTTGCAAGTGATGAATATTCCGCATTTACACTACCTGATATTGGTATATTTGCTGGTCAAGGTGTTTTTACTAGTAGTCAAATAAATGGTTGGGCTATGATGCAACATGAATTTGGACATGTCCTCCAATATCGCGATGTTGGAGCGGATTTTTATTATAAAGTTATTGCAAAAGAAAGTTTGATGAATTGTAATGGGATTTGGCCATATAATGGTATTCCACATGATGAATTTTGGACAGAAACATGGGCGAACTATCTTTCTAAGCAATATTTTGGTGAAAGATGGTTTGGAATGGAAATAAAATTGCCAAAACAGGCATATCTTTATTATCCGTCAAAGAATATTAGTACATCATTTTTGGTAAGGAAATTTTTGCTACCTTTTTGATTTTGGAGAACTTAAAAATGGTCAGTATGGTGCATGTAAAAGTAATCGGTCTGATTCTTGTGTTAATTGTCCTAAACATGTTTGACTCTTGTAGTTCTTGTGTTATGGATAGATATTATTCCTATTATGTAAAGAATTGTACGAATGATACATTATTGATAGATGTGTCTGGAGTAGATACGTTGAGAGACTGGAAATATTGGAATGAGCAGGTGCAGGATATTGATTTGTCAATTGACACAAAGGAGAATATGGAGTTCTATAAGGCGACCATTGGTACGATAGCATTGCCTGATTCGGTGATAACTGTTTGTCCAGACATATTCCGTCTTGATGATACTTGCTATCTATACACGATTAAATTGAATGTAGCCAACTCTTATTCGATGGATGAAATTCGTAAGCAAAAGATTTATGGTAAGAAATGTGTTATAAAAAAGGATTTTAAAAATCGCTTATTTGAATATAGATAAAATGAAAAAAGTGAGAGATGTCCTTTGTGTGGGCATCTCTCAAATAACTTAAAGAGAAAACTTATGCAAAAGTTTGTACTGTATTTAGGTTTATTGCTGATAATGGGGCATCAATGTCTTATGCCCAAAGTTCATTGCCAAAGCAAGACATAGTTAAACGCCATGAGCTATACTTTGGCGTGGGCTTGTTGAATTTGTATGTGATAGATAAACATGACAAACTGACAAAGCCTATTCCAGAGTGTATGGTTTCTCCTGCTATACGAAAGAGACTGTAATATGAAAAGTAGAATTATTCTATTTTTAATAACATTTCTCTTGCTGATAACACTAAGTGCCTGCAGGCATCGTTTACTAGGTTTGGTTATATTTATTGATGAAAATGGAAGATTTAAAAAATATATTTAAAGTTGTTTCTGTTCTCCTGCTTGGAATGGCTTGGTTCTTTTTTGAGTTCCATTTGTCTGATACAGATGCGAATAAAAAAAAGCAACTTATAGAGACAGAACTTCCCAAGGAGTGTGATTTTCGTATAGAAACGTGTGAAGAATACCGTGGCTTTAATTTTATGGGAAAGAATAAATTTAATGAAACGAATTTCTGTAAGTTTTCTTCTTCTTGGGATTTAGATCAAAAGTATCATATTGGTGATAGAATTGTGAAGAAAAAAGGTTCTTTAGAAATCTTGCTGATTCGTCAGGATATTGATACTATTAAGGCTCATTTGTATTTCAAAGGAGATGAAATCTTGGAAGAAAAGCGTGTGCGCCACATCAATACGTTTATCCAAGAACATCCTGAAGCTCTTAAAATTACAAGTGGAGCTAACAATGTTATTTATAAAGAAAAAGACAATTAACCATGATATTTTGTGCTCCCATTTCCTCTTCTTGAATAGGTGAGGAAGTGGGAGCGTTTTTTGTCTCTGTACCCACTTTTATTTTTCCCTGCCCACGGAAAAATTCTTGCGTGGGCAGGGAGAAAAATATACCAGGGCAGAGAAGGGAATTGATAACTACCATCTTACAGAAATCTATATTGCTTATTCCCTAAGTACAAATGACTTGTTTACAACTCGTATCTCTGATAGATAGAAATCTGTGTTTCGGGTTTACGGGTGGCGTCTGACTTGTGCACCTTTGTGCTTTTCGGGGGCACAATTGTGCTCTTACCCGAGTACAAAGGTGCCCTTGCCTTGGCGCAATAGTGCCCTTCCTAAGGCATTTTACTATCTTGGCGAAACAAGAACAACTGCTTGGCATTCTGTTCTCTTGTTTCCTTATTATAGGAAATGTTAGTAGCGGTATTTATATAAAATGTATGTGGTGGGTTTGGGAAAAATATTTATAGCGTAGAAAAAATAAAATCGGAATGCGATTTTACCCTTCACCCTTCATCTTTTCTCCTGAAATGCCGATAAACACAGGAGGTCTGAGGGTGAAGGGTAATTTTAAGTTATTTCCATTGTAACCGCTTGTATGTCAGGCGTTTATGATATATTAGTGAAGGGCGAAGGTTTTTTCTCGTATCGCTCTTCAAATTTTCGATTACCTTCCGGATTACACAATCGGCAAACTGATACCATTGATTTTCTGATAGATGTCTAATGCGTAGATATCTGTCATGCCGCTGATGTAATCTATCACGGCCATGATGCGCTCTTCCAAATCGGGATTGTTGATGTCGTATTGGCTGCTTACACGGCGGATGAGTTGCTGGGAATAGAAACGGGTCGGGTTGATGGCGGCATCAATAAATACCTCCATCAGCGTAGCCATAATTTTATAACCAGACAGTTCTATGTCAAGTACTGGTTTGCTGTGGTAAATCTTGGCAAAGGAAATCTTTTCGCATTGCTTGTAGGCATTGCGTTGTTGCTCTGCAATATGGTCGATGAGACTCCCCTGGAAAGTGCCGGCAAGTATTTCGGCCTCATGCTCGATGAAAGTCTTGACGCATTCGTTCTCCAGTCTGCCGATAACGCTGGCTCGCATATAAACCACCTTTTCGTTTTCATCAGTTACCCCTTCGTCGATTATGCGCTGTCGAATCCTGCGCTGGGTGTCCTCATCAAAGAAAGCTAAAAGCAACTCTTCTGTTTCCTTGAATGATAGGATTTTCAACTTGTGGGAATCCTCAATATCCATGATTTCGTAGCAGATGTCGTCTGCAGCCTCTACCATATATACTAAGGGATGACGGGCATACTTGAGTGGTTCGCCAGGTTGGGAAAAACAGGTAATGCCCAATTCTTCCGCGATTCTCTGATACGATTCTGTCTCGGAAGTGAAAAAACCGAACTTGCCGTGACTTCCAGCCAGACTGCTGGCAAATGGATATTTCACGATGGAAGCAAGCATGGAATAGGTCATCACAAAACCGCCCTGACGTCTTCCCTTAAAACAATGAGTAAGGATGCGGAAGGCGTTGGCATTTCCCTCGAAATGGGTAATGTCGTCCCAAAACTTCTTGCTAACCTTGTCTTTAACTGCAAGTCCTGCTCCTTCAGTAAAAAAGGTCTGGATGGCTTTCTCGCCTGAATGGCCGAATGGAGGATTGCCTAAGTCGTGGGCAAGACAGGCTGCACTCACGATGGTGCCGATTTCTTCGAAAAGAGTGTCTTTTAATTCAGGACGTTTCTCTATGATGCGGCGGGAAATATCGTTGCCAAGCGACATTCCTACACTCGCCACTTCCAGACTGTGGGTGAGGCGGTTATGCACGAAGATGCTACCTGGCAGAGGGAATACCTGGGTTTTGTTTTGCAAGCGACGGAAAGCTGAGGAGAAAATAAGGCGATCGTAATCGCGCTTGAATTCAGAGCGATCGTCATGGCGCTCGGCATGCTTATGCTCTTGTCCGAAACGCTTGTTTGATATGAGTTTTTTCCATTCCATGACGCAAAAATACACCTTTATTTGCATAATGCAAAATAAAAAGCACTTATTTTTGTTTAAAATCTTGCATTTTTCTTTCAAAAATTCCTTATTGTGCTCAAAAAGCAGTATTTTTGCACAATCTATGCAGTGCTTTACTTTAAAAAGCCAAGCAACTTGAAATATTTAAAAGTGTAATTATGATTAAAATCCAGATTATCAACAAGGGGCGCCAGCCTCTGCCAACATACGCCACACCTCAGAGTGCGGGCATGGATTTGCGTGCTAACATTGACGAGCCTATCGTACTCCATCCCATGGAGAGAAGACTTGTGTCTACAGGACTTTATATGGCTTTGCCTGCAGGATTGGAGGCGCAGATTCGCCCTCGTAGCGGTCTTGCTCTGAAGCATGGCATTACCGTGCTCAATACTCCTGGAACAATCGATGCAGACTATCGTGGTGAAATCATGGTATTGCTCATCAATTTCTCTCAGGAAGATTTCGTTATAAATGAGGGGGAGCGTATTGCACAAATGGTTATTGCCAAGCACGAACAAGGGGAATTCGTTGAGGTGGAAAGTCTTGATGAAACTGAACGTGGCGAAGGCGGATATGGACATACTGGAGTCAAATAAGAATATAAGGTATTCTGGTGTTAAATCAATATTTTTTAAGAGGAAACGATTAACGTGAAGATTAGTGCTAAATATATAGCTTTGGGAATGGTGGCTCTGTTGCTCGGAACTGCCACTTTGCCATCTTTGGCGCGTAAGAAAAAGCAAGTTAAAGCTGTTGCTGTTGAACAGGATACAATTCCTGCAAATGATAAGAAACGCTTTGATTACTTCTTCCTGGAGGCCATCCGCCAACAAGGTGCAGGCAACTATAGTGCTGCCTTCGACTTGTTGGAGCATGCCCGTGCCATCAATCCCCATGCGGCTGAGGTGTATTATTTCCAGTCGGTGTATTACTCACAAATGAAAAAGGATTCCGTCGCTTTAGCCTGTCTGGAAAAGGCTGTTAGTCTTAATCCTGAAAACCAGACCTATCCGGAGCGACTGGCGCAGTACTATATTGGCAATCAACAGTATGATAAAGCGATAGACTCGTATGAGCTGATTTATGCGCATAATCATGATAATACGGATGCTTTGCGCATTCTTCTCCAGCTTTATAAGCAGAAGAATGATTTCTCGAAAATGCTTTCTACGATTGCCCGATTAGAAAAGGAAGAGGGCGAGAGTGAGCAGTTTACCCTGTCTAAAATGCGTGTCTATGAAATGATGGGGGATAGCAAAGCTGCTTATCGGGAATTGGAAAGCCTTTCTGATAAGCACCCTCTTGATATGGTCTATAAGACGATGTTGGGTAACTGGCTGATGCAGCACGACAGACAAAAGGAAGCATATAAGCTCTTTACGGATGTTCTCAAGGAGGAACCTGACAATGCCTATGCGGAGTCTTCGCTATATGATTATTACAATGCTACTGGTCAGAAAGAACAGGCACGACAGATGCTGGACCGTATCTTGCTGGGAAAAAATACGGAATTGGAAACAAAAATCGTGATGATTCGTTCTTTTATTCAGGAGAATGAACGTAATGGCGGTGATTCGACTGAGGTATTGAATCTTTTCACGAAGATACTCAATGTGCCTAAACCTTCTGGTGAATTGGCAGAACTGAGAGCTGCTTATATGGACTTGAAGAAGATGCCGCAGGATTCTGTAGATGCTGCTTTCCAGAAAGTTCTGACGATTGCTCCCGATCATGCGAGTGCCCGTTTGCAACTGGTACAAAGTCTATGGGACCAAAAGAAATATGATGAGGTTATTGACATGACCAACCAGGCTCAGGCATACAATCCTGATGAGATGGTATTCTATTATTTTGGAGGAATGGCGCATTATATGAAAGGGGATGATGATGCTACTCTCGTGACATTCCGAAAGGGATTGGCACAGATAAATGAAAAAAGTTCACCTGACTTGGTCTCTGACCTGTATATGATTATGGGAGATATCTTGAACAAGAAAGGTTTGGAAGATGAGTCGTTTGCTGCCTATGATTCCTGTTTGCAATGGAAGGATGATAATGTGGCTGCGCTCAATAACTATGCTTATTATATCAGCTTGAAGGGAAAAGAGTTGCACAAGGCGGAGCAGATGAGTTTTAAGACCATCAAGGCGGAACCGAAAAATGGTACTTATCTGGATACCTATGCCTGGATTCTCTTCATGGAAGAGCGTTATCATGAGGCAAAAATCTATATCGACCAGGCTATTGCCAATCTGGATTCGACTCAGAACAACAATACCGTCATCGAGCATGCTGGGGATATTTATGCTATGAATGGACTAACAGAAGAAGCTCTGAAGTTTTGGAAACAGTCGTATGATGCTGGCAATAAATCGGAAGGTATCATGACGAAAATTAAGAATAAAAGATACATCACAGAGGAAGAAATCAAGAGAATGACAGGTGGTTCGACTGTAACTCCTGATCGCAAATCTCAAAGTCGAAGTGGTGCGAAAAAGAATAATAAATTGAGAAATGGAAAGAAAAAATAAAAACTTCGTCAAAGTGATAGCTCTTTGTCTGCTGCTTTTACTGGGTGCATGTGGTACCAAGAAGGTTGTAGAAGGGAATGGTTCGACTTCTACTTCCCAGTCCCAAAATGCAAATTCCAGTCGCGGACATCAGAGTGAAGCGTTAAAGAAATTGACCTTCGTGCAGAAAGTTTCTGACAACCAGGTCTATTCTAAGAATATTGTTGGCAATATGTCGTTCAGTCTTCAGATGGGCAGCAAGGACATTTCTGTGCCAGGGGCTCTTCGTATGAGAAAGGACCAGGTGATTCGTATCCAACTTTTTATTCCTATCTTAGGTACAGAGGTTGGCAGACTGGAATTCACTCCAGACTATGTGCTGATTATCGACCGTTTGCACAAGGAATATATCAAGGCGGATTACAATCAGGTGGATTTCCTGAAGAAACAGGGAGTTAATTTCTATTCCTTGCAAGCCTTGTTCTGGAATCAACTCTTGTTGCCTGGTAACCAGAGAGTTTCTGAATCAGACTTGAAGAAATTTGATGCCGACTTGGATGCTGCCGGCGATGTGGTGCCTGTTACTTTCAAACAGGGGAACATGACCTACGCCTGGGGTGCTGACCGTAATACAGGTCGTATCTTACAGTCTGATGTGAAGTATAAGACAGCCAACAGTAATTCGGTGCTTCATATAGACTATAGCAATTTTAAGAATGTAGGAGTAAAACAATTCCCAGCCTCTCTGAAACTGAAGTTTATGACCGATTTGGCGAAATCTGACAAAGAAATGCAGATTTCCATTGATATGAATGCGGTAAAGACAGATAGTAATTGGGAGGCAGAGACTAAGGTGTCAGATAAATATAAAAAGGTATCTCCTGAGGATGTCCTCAGTAAAATCATGAATATGTAATGAGACGTATATTATTATTCATATTAGCACTTTCTTTTACGCTTTCTCCTTTTGCGCAACATAAAACTACGAGGAAGAAAGCGACCGTAACTGCTCACAAGAAGACAGTTCGTAAGACTCCTCAAAAGAAAGTTGTAAGAAGAAAGCCGGTTGCCAGGAAAGCAACTCATGCTGCCCCTTCTCAAGCAGAGAGAAAGGCTGCTACCTATAGCAATGCTTCTATCAGAGGATTGCAGGGTCAGCGTGCCAATATCCAAAAGAAAATCAGGGAGCAGGAACAGGCTCTTCGTAGGAATAAGGAGGATGTGAAGAAACGCTTGCAAGACCTGATGACTATCAATGGTGAGATAGATCAGCGACAGAAGAATATTGAAGGTATCCAGAAGGATATTCAGCATATTGAGGGCAATATCGGTATTTTGAATGCTCAGCTCAAGACCTTGGAACAGCAGTTGCAGGATCGTAAAAATAAGTATATCCGCTCGATGAGATATATGAGCCGTCATCATTCGGTACAGGAGAAGCTGATGTTTATTTTTAGTGCTAAGAGTTTGTCACAGATGTATCGCCGCCTGTCTTTCATCCGTCAATATTCTGCTTTCCAAAAAGCTCAGGGTGAAGCTGTTAAGGCGAAACAAAACCAGGTGAATGACAAGCACAGACAACTGCAGACGGTCAAGGGTCATAAGAATAATCTGTTGTATAAAGGAAAACAGGAGAAGACTGTACTGGAAGGAAAACAGCAGGAACAGAAAGTGGTAGTTCAGGGACTTCAAAAGCAACAGAAGACTATTCAGGCTGTTATTGCAGACCAGCGCAAGAAGGATGCTGCCATCAATGCTCAGATTGATCGGTTGATAGCACAGGAAGTTGCAAAAGCCCGTGCCCGTGCTGCAGCTGAGGCTAAACGCAAGGCTGCTGCAGCTGCTGCAGCCAAAAAGCGAGCTGCAGAATTGGCTCGTAAGAAAGCTGCTGCAGAAGCAGCTGCTCGTGAAAATGCCCGACGAATTGCTGAGGCAAAAGCGCGCGAAGCTGCTGCTGAGGCTGCAAGACGTAAGGCTGCTGAAGAAGCAAGATTGGCACAGGAGGCTGCAAAGAAAGCTCAAGAGGAAGCTGCCCGACAAGCTGAGGCTAAAGCAAAGGCGAAGGCTCAGGCTGCTGCTCGTGCTGCTGCAGAAGCTGCTGCCAGAGCTGCTGCAGAACAGGCTGCCAAACAAGCTGCTGCAGAACAGGCTGCCCGTGAGGCTGAGGCTAATCGTAAGGCTGCCGAGTTGAAGGCTAAAGCTGATGCTGAGCGCAGTAAGAAGGAAATTGCTGAGGCTAAACAGGATGCGCAGGAAGCGGCTACCCTGAGTACGGTTGACCGTATGTTGAGTGGTGGTTTCGAGTCTAATCGTGGTCGCTTGCCGATGCCGATTAGCGGCAGTTATCGCATTGTGAGTCATTTCGGACAATATAATGTAGAAGGCTTAAAGGGCGTCACACTGGATAATAAGGGTATCAATATCTTAGGTAAACCTGGTTGTGTGGCTCGTAGCATTTATGATGGTGAGGTTAGTGCTGTCTTCGGATATGGAGGAATGTGGAATGTCCTTGTTCGTCATGGTGCTTATATCTCTGTCTATTGTAACTTGAAATCTGTCAGCGTTCATAAGGGACAGCGAGTTTCGGCTCGTCAGGCTTTAGGTGCTGTAGGATCTGATCATATTCTCCAATTCCAGTTGCGTAAGGAAACGGCAAAACTGAATCCTGAAGCTTGGCTTGGAAGATAGAAAATATAGGGTGGCGGCTAACGAATTGCATAATTTGTTGGCCGCCATCTTTTGTTGTTATATATAAGGATTTTTTTTGTAAGAAACACTTTCTTGAAAACCTGTTCAAAAGTTCAGATATTTGTGCAAACGTTTGCTCACGAAAAACTTGGGAATTTCTTAATATCTTGCTAATAGTTAGGGAATTTATGGATATTTTTGCAAACGGAATAAATTCGCAACTAAATATCTTAAACTTAATTATGCAAAAGAATTACTTATTATTTAACTTGCTTGTCTTGCTTTTTGGCATGACATTTAATGGCTTAGTTGTTCAGCCTTCTTCGGCTGCCGTAATGGCAAACGACTATACGCCAGCGGTTACTGAAGATGAGGTCTCTGTGTTCTTGGAGACAAGTTATGACAATGCCAAGATTTGGGCCTGGAATGACAAGGTTAAACAGTTTACTACTGCAGCTTGGCCTGGAGATGCCATGACCTTGATGGGAACTAAAGATGGCAAGAATGTCTTTAAATGGACATATACAGCTGGTACTGAAATTCCTACTGGTGTGATTTTTACTCATGATGGTGGGCAGAAGCTGAATGGCGGTGATCAGGAATTCAAGAATCATGGTTATTACGTAGAAGGTAAATATACCAAGACGATTGAAGGTCCTGCTGGCAAGGTGATGGTTTTCTTCGACAATAGTACAGCCAATCTTAAGGATGTTTACTGCTACATTTACAATGGTACTACTGCAGCGCAGGAATGGCCAGGTATGAAAATGTCACTTGACAACGAAACTGAGTATAATGGCAAAAAAGGTTATTATACAGTAGAAGTTCCTCAAGCATTCTTTACTGGTTATTTCGTTATTAATAATGGAGCAGCTGCTTCTAATCTTGCAGGTGAAACCGTTTATGTGAATGGTACTGTAACGGCTATCGAGACTACAACTATGACAGATGTCAAGAAGACAACAAATGATGCTTGGTACACCATCTCTGGTATCCGCATCAAGAAGCCTACTCAGGCTGGTCTCTATATTCACAATGGTAAAAAAGTAATCATCAGATAATAATAGCAGATTATGAAAAAGACAATCAATTATGGTCTTCTGATGTTGGTGATGCTGTTCACCATGGCATCCAACATCTTCGCAGACAACAAATATGGTCTTAAAGACAATATTCAGGATGGTGTCATCCTTCATTGTTTCGACTGGACGTTGGCAGATATCCAGGAAGAAATTCCTAATATCGCCAAGGCAGGCTTTACTGCAGTTCAGACTTCTCCTGTTCACGAAAGAGCAGGTAAAGGATCCGTTTGGTATGATGTTTATCGTCCATACGATTTTAAAATAGGTAATGGACTTGGTTCTGAAGCAGACCTGAAGACCCTCTGTGCTAAGGCTCATGAGTATGGTGTTAAGGTGATTGTGGATGTTGTTGCCAACCATACCGACCATCCTAACGTGGCTGAACGCTTGAAGGACGAGAGTCTTTATCATGAACGATTTGGTGTGGGTAACTGGCACGACCGTCATCAGGTGACATTTGGCATGATTGGTATGTGGGACCTCGATACCAACAATCCTACTGTGCAAGCCATCATCAAACAATACATCCAGGATTTGAAGGCCTGTGGCGTGGATGGTATCCGTTGGGATGCTATCAAGCACATTGGTTTGCCTTCTGAGGGTGACTCTTTTATGCAGAATGTAGTGGATCAGGAGATGTACAACTATGGTGAGATCCTTGACAGTACTGGTGGTGATGATAATGTCCTTTTCCCTGAGTATCAGACCTACATGAGTATTACCGATAATGGTTATGGTAACGGCTTTGCCAATTCTTTTGCCGGTGGTTCTATCAATGAATCTGTTGGCAATTTCAATCAGAGAAAAGCAAAGACAGAAAAGTTGGTTTATTGGGGTGAAAGCCATGATACTTATGCCAACGATGGTGGTGAGTCAAAGAATAAAAGCCAGAATGTTATCGACCGTGCGTATGCTGTCGTAGCTGGTAATAATGGAGCTACAGCTCTTTATTTCTCCCGTCCTGCTCAGAAGGCAAAGAATGATATCAAATTTGGCGATAAGGGAAGCGTTCACTTCAAAGATGCCGAAGTGGCTCAGGTAAACCACATGCACAATGTTTGTGCCGGCGAGCCTAACTGTTATGTAAAAGGTAATGGCGTTTGTGCTCAGGTTCGTAAGAGTGGCGCTATTATCGTATTGGGAAGTGGTTCTGACCGTGACGTGACTGTAGCCAATGGTGCTGGCGACGGCAAGTGGCTTAAGTCTGGTACTTATAAGGATATGGTAGGCGGTGGCGTTTTCACCGTCAATGCTTCTACAATCTCTGGTCATGTTGGCGAGTCAGGTATTGCTGTCATCTATAATGCTGGTCCTATCGTGCTGACTCCTGAGGTTGTTTTCAATCCAGTTGATGGCACAGCCTTCTCTGATAAGTCTCTCACTGTGACTGCTACTCCTTTGAATGCTGTTTCTGCCTGGATTCAGGTGAATGATGGTGCTAAGCAGACTTTTACTGCAGCCAAGCAGTTTGTTGTTGGTGCTGATGTTGCCTATGGTAAGAATGTCACTATCACTTGGGGTGCTACCGACAAGGATGGCAAGACCGAAAGTGGTTCGGTAACTTACAAGAAGGTGAAGGCTTATGTTCCTGAATTGGGCAAGGCTGATGAAATCTCCTGTTTCTTGGAGACATCTAATGCGGCAGCAGCCGTATATGTATGGAATGACAAGGTTAGTCCTGTAATTGAGCATGCTGGTAAATGGAATGATGCTATCAATAAAAAGTTGCCTCTTGTAGGTAAGAGCGTTTCTGGAAAGAATGTCTTCAAGTGGACTTATGATGGCACCGAGACAAGTGCTCCTACTCAAATCATTTTCTTGGATGGTAATGGAAATAAGATAACTGCTGACGTGGAGTTTGTCAACCACGGCTACTATGTTGACGGAACATACAGCACTACTGTGACCAAGGTACATGAAGATGAGATCGTTGATCCAGAGTATGTTTACTTCGATAACGCTTCCAACTGGGAGAATGTTTATTGCTACTTCTATAATGGTAAAACATCTTCTTCTGTATGGCCAGGTGTAAAGATGACTTACGATGCTTCTGCTTCTCATAATGGTAAGACAGGATGGTATAAGGCAACGATTCCTACAGCATACCTCAATGCTAAGTTCTTTATCAACGATGGTACTCCTGGTACTGCTATCAATGGCGCAAATGCTTCTGCTGAAAAGGTAGTAAACGAAGGTGCTGTAGTGACACCAACTCCAAACCCAAACCCAGAGTCAACTCCAACTCCAGCTCCAGAACCAGAACCAGAGCCAACTCCAACTCCAGAGCCTGAACCAACTCCAACTCCAACACCTACCCCTGATCCACAGAATCTGGATGCTCAGTATCAGACCAATCCAAATGGTGCAGGTGTTAAGAAAACCATTACAGTGGATGGTGATATCAGCGATTGGGATGAGAGTATGATTATAGCACAGGGTGCTGCCAATGACGACCCACGTGTATATATGGATGCTTCCATGCACGAGAATCCTGTCGATCTCTATGCACTTTATGGTTGCTATGACGATAATAACCTCTATCTGATGTGGGAGATGACCAACGTTCAAGATGTGGTAGCTCCAGAAGCAGATTTTCCACTCAGTAATGGTGTGCTGTTCAAAAATTACAATATGCCATTCTTTATCGGCATCAACACCAATAATGCCTCTACAAGAATAGGCAATCATTGTAAGACTACAGCAGGTGGAACTCTATGGGATAGTGGCATTACTTGCGAAAGCCCAGTCAACAAGGTAGTGGTATTCTCAACCAATAACACCAATGGTCCATTCATTTATGGTGGAAGCAGCGCAGGACTGAATGCTTTGGAAGAGGTTGCCTATAAAGAGACAGGTGTTGTTGTGAAGTATGGTATGGGTATTCTCAGCAAAACGATAAAGGGTATTAAAGAATGTTATGGAGAGTCACAGAACCGTCTTGTAGGTGATATGACAAAGGGTACATCTACTTATGTAGATTTCAATACCTTAGGACACAAGTCTTCCCAATACGATTTCCATTACGAAATCTCGATTCCTTTAGCTAAGCTTGGTGTTACAGCTGCCGATGTGGCAAGCAAGGGATTGGGTGTGATGTTAGTAGCTACCTTTGGTACAAGTGGTATGGACTGTCTGCCTTACGACACAAGTATGAGCGACAATGCCAATCAGTCTTATTCAAGAGATCCTTCTACTACAAAAGAGAAGGAAGATGACGATAATATCACCGTTCCTTTCGCTTATATTGGCAAGTCCTTGTAATATTATATAGATAAGGTATAATAATATAATAGATGAATAGAACTGAGCTCTTAGATGGCAGCGCCATCTAAGAGCTCTTTGTATTTGGCGATAGCTTCAGCTATTTCGCTTATCTTGATAAACTCATCAGCAGAATGGGAGCGGGAAGACTCTCCTGGTCCCAGCTTAAAGGAAGGAAACGACATCAACGCCTGGTCGCTAAGGGTAGGACTACCGAAAGGCTTCATTCCCATGGCTACACATTTCTTAATAAGAGGATGCTCAGGATCAATACGGGATGATTTCAAACGGAAACTGTGAGCCTTTACTTCACTCTTCAAGTGCTGGCAGATAAAATGATAGACCTCCTCATTGTCATAAAATTCATTGGTGCGGATATCTACCAGCATCGTACACTTGTCTGGAATCACATTGTGCTGAGTACCAGCATTCACTACCGTTAATGTCATTTTGGTAGGACCTAAGAACTCGCTTACTTTCTCAAACTTGTAATCACGAATCCAGCGCATATCATCCAGTGCCTCATAGATAGCGTTTACTCCTTCGTTACGGGCAGCATGACCGCTCTTGCCATGAGCGATGACATCTAAGACCATTAACCCCTTTTCTGCTACAGCTGGATTCATGCCAGTTGGCTCACCAACGATGGCGAGGTCTATCTTAGGCAATAGCGGTAGAGCACGGCTGATACCATCTTTGCCCGATACTTCCTCTTCAGCAGAAGCCAGATAAATAAGGTTATAGCTCTGTGGCTTCTCTGTAAGCATTCTGAATATCTGTAGTAGTGAGCATAGTCCGCCTCCGCAGTCGTTGCTGCCCAAACCATAAAGAAGGTCGCCTTCTATGGTAGGAGCATAGGGGTGGCGCTGCCATGAGTCTACAGGTTTTACCGTGTCAATATGTGCATTGAGCAGCAAAGTAGGTTTGCTTTCATCAAAGTGCGGGTCAATCACCCAAATATTGTTGGCTTCCCTCTGAGGCTCAAAACCATAACTGCGGATCGTCTGTTCCATGATATCTGCAGCATCCTTTTCATTACGGCTTACAGATGGGGTGGCGATGAGCTTCTTCAGCAGCTCAACGGCATCATTGGTGAATTGTTCTTGTGTCATCATAATCTCCCTCGTTTTTGAATTCTGTGGCAAAGTTACGAAAAAAAGAGCAGACAAAATGGAAAAAATGCCATTTTTATTTTGTTTTGTCCTCTATTTGCCGTATCTTTGCACCCATATAAATAACAAAAGCTTATGCAAATCAATAGTCATCTTTCAGTACTGATTCACGACTTGGCTAAAAAGTACGGTGATAAACCAGCGCTTACTTTTAAGAAGTTTGGCGGTGAACAATGGCAAACTGTTTCGTGGAATCAGTTCTCTCTGAGAGTGAAACAAGTTAGCAACGCATTGCTCAACCTGAACTTGAAGCCTCAGGACAAGATTGCCGTGTTCTCACAGAACTGTGTACATTATCTATATACTGATTTTGGAGCATACGGAGTGAGAGTTTGTGCTATTCCTTTTTACGCTACAAGTAGTGAGCAACAAATTCAATATATGGTCAACGATGCCCAAGTGCGTATCCTCTTCGTAGGTGAACAGGAACAGTATGACAAGGCTCATCGTGTTTTTGCGCTTTGTCCATCTTTGGAACGCATCGTTATCTTTGATTCCAGTGTACGTATCAGTACTCATGATCCCGCAGCTTTATATTTCAAGGATTTCATCAAGTTGGGTGAGAATCTTCCTCGCCAGACTGAAGTGGAGGAACTTTATAAGCAGGCAAATATGGATGATTTGGCTGATATCCTCTATACCAGTGGTACTACTGGTGATAGCAAGGGAGTGATGCTTACATACGGACAGTATCATGCAGCCATAAAGGCGAATGATGAGTGTGTCCCTGTTACAGACAAGGATCGTGTCATCGACTTTCTGCCTTTCACACATATCTTTGAACGTGCATGGTCTTACCTCTGCTTGAGTGAAGGTGCACGACTTTTTATCAACACTTACCCTCATGAGATACAGGAAAGCATGCGAGAGGTTCATCCTACTTGTATGTGTAGTGTGCCTCGATTTTGGGAGAAAGTGTATATTGCTGTGAAGGCTAAGATGGATGAGGCTTCTTCGTTCAAGAAGAAACTGTTTAATCACGCTTTGGCTGTTGGCCGCAAGCGTAATGTGGAATATCTTGCCAATGGTAAGCGTCCTCCTTTGACACTTGAACTTGAATATAAGGTAGTCAATAAGACAGTCTTGAGCATGGTGCGCAAGCAGTTGGGCTTGGAGAATCCTAATATTTTCCCTACTGCTGGTGCTTACGTGAGTCCTGAAGTTGAGGAATTCATCCTTTCTGTTGGTATCGGAATGGTGGTAGGTTATGGCTTGACCGAAAGTCTTGCTACGGTTTCCTGTGTTCATCTGGATAAGAAATTCACCATTGGTTCCGTAGGTCGTCCTATCTCTAATATTCAGATTAAGATAGGTGAAGACAATGAGGTCTTGTTGAAAGGTCCTACTATTACCAAGGGCTACTACCATCGTGATACGACAAATGCAAATGCGTTTGACGAGGAAGGTTTCTTCCATACAGGTGATGCCGGCTATATGAAGGACGGAGAGTTGTACTTGACTGAACGAATCAAGGATCTCTTTAAGACTTCGAATGGTAAGTATATTGCTCCTCAACAGGTAGAATCTCTGCTCTTAGTGGATAAATTCATCGATCAGGTAGCCGTGATTGCAGACCAGCGTAAGTTCGTTTCTGCCTTGGTTGTACCTGAGTTCCGATTGGTAGAAGACTGGGCTCGTGAACATCATATTCCTTTCTCTGGAAGAGAAGAACTTTGTGCCAACGAGAAAGTGCAGAAGATGCTGATGGAGCGTGTCAAGATTCTTCAGCAGCATTTGGCTTATTATGAGCAGATTAAACGTATTACGCTCTTGCCTCACCATTTCTCTATGGAAGCAGGAGAGTTGACCAATACGCTGAAGATTCGCCGACCAGTTATCAATAAAAACTATAAGGCAGAGATAGACAAGATGTATGAAGAGTAACTTCATGGTGAAGTATCGGAAAAAGAAACAGGAAGTTATTTAAAGGATAAGGTAATAAAAATGATAACAGCTGACCAGTTGAAAGATGTGATGGATCGTGCTGACGCTCTCCATCGTTATCTGAATATAGACCAGAAAAAAGTAGAATTTGAGGAGGAACAGCTCCGCACTCAGGCTCCTGACTTTTGGGAAGATCCTAAGTATGCTCAGGAGCAGATGAAGAAAGTAAAAGGCATCCAGAAATGGCTGGATGGCTATAAGCAAGTACGTCTCTATGCTGACGAACTGCAACTTGCTTTCGACTTCTATAAAGATGAGATGGTGACCGAGAAGGAAGTGGATACTGACTATGACAAGGCTATCAAGGCGATAGAAGACTTGGAATTGAAGAATATGCTTCGCCAGAAGGAAGACCCTATGGACTGTGTACTCAAGATCAATTCTGGTGCCGGTGGTACGGAGAGTCAGGATTGGGCTTCGATGTTGATGCGTATGTATATGCGCTGGGCTGAGGCTCATGGATATAAGGTGACCATTACCGACATGCAGGAAGGTGATGAGGCTGGTATCAAGAGCGTCACCATGACGATTGAGGGTGGCGAGTTTGCATACGGCTACTTGAAGAGTGAGAATGGTGTGCACCGTCTGGTGCGTGTATCTCCTTTCAATGCTCAGGGTAAGCGTATGACCAGTTTCGCCAGTGTCTTCGTTACTCCGCTGGTTGATGATACCATCGAAGTGTTTGTAGATCCAGCCAAGTTGTCTTGGGATACTTTCCGTTCCAGTGGTGCGGGTGGCCAGAATGTCAACAAGGTAGAATCTGGTGTCCGATTGAGATATTGGTACACGGATCCTGATACGGGTGAGGAAGAGGAAATCCTTATCGAAAATACTGAGACGCGTGACCAGCCGAAGAACCGTGCCAAGGCATTGTTGCTTTTGAAGAGTCAACTCTACGACCGTGCCATGAAGAAACGTCTCGAAGCTAAGGCTAAGATAGAGGCTGGTAAGAAAAAGATCGAGTGGGGAAGTCAGATTCGAAGCTATGTCTTCGATGACCGTCGTGTGAAAGACCATCGTACCAATTATCAGACATCGGATGTTGATGGTGTAATGGATGGTAAGATAGACGGATTTATCAAGGCATACCTGATGGAATTCCCTTCCGAGAATGAAGAATAGTAATAATAACCTAATATTAAAAGACTATGAGTAGTAATAAAGACTTAAGGAGAGCAAAGCATGTTGCTTATGAGAAGAAGCAGGCTGCGAAAGGTGAGAAAGTCATCAAGTGGATATTTGGCGTGTTGATAGCTTTGGCTATTATCTTCGCTATTTATGCATCTTCTATCGCATAATTTATGAACCGGAAATGGGAAGTTATCTTTATCTGTGATTTCCTGTTTCTAATATGGAAACTATGAGTGGATTAGAAATTGAAAGAAAATTCCTCGTAAAGAAGGGCGACGCATATAAAAGCGCCGCCTTTTCTAATAGCCATATTCAGCAGGGCTATATTCCTGCTGATGGAGCTACGGTGAGGGTACGTACGCGTGATGACAAGGCTTATCTTACGATCAAAGGTAAGTCTGTAAATGGAGGAATGACGCGTTATGAGTTTGAAAAGGAAATCACCATGGATGAGGCGCAACATCTCTTGCAACTTTGCAAGGGCGGTGTCATCGATAAGCGTCGCTATCTGGTGAAGAGTGGTAAGCATACCTTTGAAGTGGATGAGTTCTATGGAGACAACCAAGGTCTTGTCATGGCAGAGGTAGAACTTAGTGATGAAAACGAAGCCTACGTGAAACCTGATTTCATAGGAATGGAGGTGACTGGTGATAAGCGCTTCTATAATTCACATTTATTGAATTTCCCTTTTGTGGTTTGGCGCAATACTCTACCAGAAGAATATCGTTAAAGGGTACGGTTTCTGTCGCTTTTTTGGAATAAAAGTAATAAAAAAGTATCTGAAAAGGCATAAAATTGCAAAAAGTGAACAAATTTGAGATATTTACTTTCGATTTATACGTTTAAATGCGAATTATTTTATAATTTTGCACTCGTATAAAGAGAAAGTATTTCAAATGACAGAAAATAGTAGAGGAAGTTTTGGTAGCAAGATTGGTCTGATACTTGCTACGGCTGGTGGTGCTGTTGGACTTGGTAATGTATGGCGTTTCCCTTACATGGCTGGGCAGGAAGGTGGTGCCGCCTTTATTTTGGTATATATTGGTTGTGTACTCCTGTTGGGTATTCCTTGTATGATATCCGAATTTATCATCGGTCGTCATGGAGCATCCAATACGGCTCGTGCTTATACGAAAGTGGCCAATGGTAATTCATGGAAATGGATCGGATATCTGGAGGTGCTTACTGGATTTCTGATCACGGGTTATTATGCAGTTGTATCAGGTTGGTGCTTGCAGTATGTTTATGCCAGTATCATGGGGGAGTTGCATGGTGATCCAACTTTTGTGGCTAATTACTTCAAGGATTTCTCTTCAGATCCAATCCGGCCAGTCATGTGGACGGTGGTAATTTTCCTGATTTGTCATTTCGTGATTATTCATGGAGTGAGAGGCGGTATAGAAAAAGCATCTAAGATCATGATGCCTATCCTGTTTATCCTTTTGCTGATCATCGTGGCAGCTGCTTGTCTGTTGCCAGATGCAGGAAAAGGTGTTGAGTTTCTTTTGAAACCAGACTTTGGAAAGGTAGATAGAGGCGTTTTCTTAGGTGCTTTAGGGCAGTCTTTCTATTCCTTAAGTATAGGTATGGGCTGTATCTGTACATACGCATCCTATTTTAGCAGACAAACCAATCTCTTCAAATCGGCATTGCAGATCTCGCTCATCGATTTTCTGGTCGCGATTCTTGCCGGTCTGATGATTTTCCCTGCAGCGTTCTCGGTAGGTGTATCTCCAGATAGTGGTCCTTCTTTGATTTTCATCACTTTGCCGAATGTATTCAATGAGGCTTTTGCTTCTATTCCTGTTCTGGGATGGCTTGTTTCCTTGTTGTTCTATATACTTTTGTCATTGGCTGCACTTACTTCGCTGATGTCATTGCATGAGGTGAATACTTCTTTCTTCTATGAAGAACTGAAGATAGACCGCAAGAAAGGAGCAATTATCGTTACGGTTTCCTGTGCAATTATCGGTGCTTTCTGTTCGCTTTCTTTGGGTGCTACAGATTCATTGACCTTCTTGGGTAAAACCTTGTTTGATTGGTTTGACTTTGTTACAGGACAGATCTTCTTGCCTATAGCCGGTTTCCTTACCTGCTTGTTCATCGGATGGCATGTACCGAAGAAGTTAGTGAAGGATGAGTTTACCAATTGGGGAACCTTAAAGGGAAATCTTTTTGGTATTTATCTGTTTTTGGTGCGGTTCGTTTGTCCTATTCTAATTCTCTTGGTGTTCCTGAATCAATTGGGAATCCTGGACGGAATCTTGTAATTAATAACCCATGAGTACTTTACCATGATGAATATGGAGTACTCATTAGAATTTTAGCGAAATGGAAAATAGAGGAAGTTTTGGCTCCAAGCTGGGAGTCATTCTGGCTACTGCTGGTTCTGCAGTAGGTTTGGGAAATGTCTGGCGTTTTCCCTATATGACTGGACAGAATGGAGGTGCTGCTTTCATTCTCATTTACTTGGTATGTATCTTCATGCTGGGTATTCCTGGTATGGTAGGTGAATTTATTATCGGACGTCATTCTGCTGCTAATGCAGCGCGTTCTTATCATAATCTTTCAAATGGAAAACCTTGGGGAATATTAGGTGTCATGGGAGTTGTTACGTCCATGATTATCCTGGGTTTTTATGCGGTAGTGGCAGGATGGTGCCTGCAGTATCTTTATGCTTCGTTGTCGGGAGGTATTCATGGAGATGTCAGTTATGTGAAGCAATATTTTGTAGAATTCTCTTCTGATCCCATCAAACCGACTTTTTGGACGATTGCTTTTATCTTGATTACCCATTGTGTGGTAGTCAAAGGTGTGCGCAATGGTATAGAGAAAGCTTCCAAAATATTGATGCCAATGCTTTTTGTCTTACTGATTGTTTTGGTCATCTCGTCTTGTTCTCTGCCTGGTGCATTCAAGGGTATAGAGTTTCTGTTGAAGCCTGATTTTTCAAAAGTGGATGAGAATGTGATGCTGGAGGCTTTGGGACAGGCTTTCTTCTCCTTGAGCCTCGGTACCGCTTGTCTTTGTACCTATGCTTCTTATTTTAGCAGACAAACCAATCTCTTGAAATCTGCCACTCAGATAGCATTGATAGATACGATTATTGCCATCATGGCGGGACTGATGATTTTCCCAGCAGCATTCTCTGTAGGTGTTAATCCGGATAGTGGTCCTTCACTCATTTTTATCACTTTGCCTAATGTTTTCCAACAGGCATTTGGTTCTATGCCTGTTGTGGGGTATGTTATTTCTGTACTGTTTTACGCATTGTTGGTGTTGGCTGCATTGACTTCCACTATTTCTATGCACGAAATCGGTACTGCCATGTTTTATGAGGAATTGAAAGTAACTCGCAAGAAGGGTGCCTGGGTAGAGACTATAACCTGTTGTATTATTGGTATCTTCTGTTCTTTGTCTTGTGGAGCCATGCCAGAACTGAGTCTCTTTCATTTGAACTTCCTGGATTTCTGCGACCATCTTACTTCTCAGTTGTTTATGCCGCTGGGTTCCTTTGCAACCTGTATTTTCTTAGGTTGGTATGTGCCGAAAAAAGTGGTCAGAGATGAGTTTACGAATTGGGGAACTTTGAAAGGTTCTCTTTTCGGTGTTTATCTCTTTATGGTGCGTATCGTTTGTCCATTATGTATATTAACTATATTCCTGCATCAGTTAGGAGTGTTTTGATTTGAAATCCAAGAGGGTGTGTCATAAGTCTGTGACGCACCCTCTTTTAGAATATGATATAGGGCTTAAGTCTCTCTATTTCTGCTGGTGGAAAGTTCTTGAGGAGTTTTAGTTCCTCCAGACTTTTGAAAGGACCTCTTAACCGTCGATAGTCGCAAATTTCTTTCGCTTGGTAGAAGTTGAGGTAGGGGTGGCGTCGAAGTTGATTGAGTGAGAGAGAATTGATATTCAACTTTCTCACTTCTCCAGGAGTAATTTTGATGAAAGACAGAGCTTCTTCTGGTAGTCCATCTATTTCCTTCAGCTGGTTAATGGATGCAAAGCCTCCTAATTGTTCTCTGTATCTTGTGATGCTTTTAGCATAATAACTGCCAATGCCTGGAATCTTCTTCAGTTCTGTTGTGTCGGCAGAGTTGACGATGACGTGTTGCCCCGGTCTCAGTTTTTGTGGATAACTGTAGATGTTGTTTCCATTAGCATTTGTAGAATTAGCGCCATTGTTTGCTTGTGAATACGTACTTGTGTTTGCACCATTTTTGTATGGAGAATTTTGATAGCCTCTTTCTTTGCCTCCTCTGCTATTTCCATAGTAGTCGGATGCAGGCCGGTAATCTTCACCTATTATAATATAAGGTGCCAGTACTTCATATTGTTTCTTGGTAAGTCCGTACAGACGGGCAAAATCTGTTTTTTCTCTGAAGATGCCGCCTTTAGCACGAAACCTATAGATACTTCGTACTTGCCATGATTGTAAACCGAGTTTGAGAAGCTGGGTGCTGTCGGCAGTATTAGGGTCGAAAGGAAACAACTCATGAACTGTTCCCTCTACCTTATAATATAAAGGATGCTTTTCGCTAATGTTTTTATCTGCAGTTGATGATTCTTGGTGATTATCGCCAGTCATGCTTTTGGGGTTATTATCTGCAGAATAGTCGTTTTCCAAACTTGATTCTTTCGTATTGACTTTTCCCACAATGATAATGAGAGTAAGACAAATGATGATGATACCGAGCAGAACCAGAATGGCTTGTCGGTCGTTACGCTGTAGATAAAAGAAATCTTTTAGTTTAAGCATATCGTTTTCGCATTTAAAGTTAAAATATGATCTAATGAAGAGTTTACGGGAAGTAAACTCTTCATTTGGTCGGGATTACTGGATTGAACTTTTGACATTTTATTTTCGTAAAGTCCTGATAATCAATACACCAATGTCTTGATTTTTGATAAATTTTGCCGACTTGTTACCGATGGAACACCTCGCAATACTCTGTTGTAGAATGAGTTGCGAGATGTAGTGTTGATAATTATCCCCATTTTCATGGTTTTGATAAGTTATGAGTCAGACTTTCAAACTGACTGCGAAGCCAGTTTATTTCACTCGCTTGTTGTTCCAGCATCTTCTTTTGATTCTCAATCACACCAAGTAATATCTCCGGGCTTGAGTTGATATTGACCGTCGAATTGGAGATGTGATGAACATTCGTTTGACTCTCTCTATCTTTAAATTCCTCATCAGAGAGAAAGAAATCCTGAATAGGTATATGAAAAAACTCTGATAACTTTTCGAGATAGCGACTGTCAATGAAAGTTCGGTCCTTAAAGTAAGATTTGGAGATGTGTGACTTACCGCCAAACACAAAAGTGATCATTTCACCGACTTGTTTTCTCTGCTCTTTTAGGAGCATTGATATTAAATTTCCGTTAAACATAGCTTAAATTCCGTTTATGTGAGTTAAATATCCTACTAAAACAGGAAAAAGTTCCTATTTTTATGGGAAAATTTGATTATTCTTTCTATTTTTGCATACAAATTTAAAACTTATTTTTGAATTATGCAACAAAATGGAGTAAAAAATGAAACAATAAATATCAGTGATTACTACAGATCACTTGATAAATCTGAGAGGGCAAAATTTTCAAACTATCTGCAAAAGGTATATGAATTTAGATATAGCACTCTCAACACTAAGTTGAATGGGCACCGCGAGTTCAACGTTCGTGATGCTGAAGTTATTAACCAGGTTATTAGAAAAGGCTTATGGAAACAAGACAGATAGAATTCTTCGTGTCACCACTTGGTGTTGTTTACTTCTACACAAACGAGCAAGAGATTAAGCGATACGACATGGAGCAGGCTGAGATGATTAAGTTCATGGCTCAAATGATAGAGAAGGTGTATCCTGATGCTTATGCTTATCTCTATCATAATTTCATCAAGAGTGAAAAAAATAAGCTATACCACATGTTCCTCATTACAGAGAGATTCATCCGCTGCAACTTCGGATCTAATGACACATTATCCTATGATATCGATGAGGGAATGATGCATCTGGAGAGAGTCTCCTGTCCTTTACGCAAATGCTGCAAGGATGAGAATATTGTATGCAATCCTAAAGTCCATTCTCCATTTTTCCCGAAAGAAACAGAAGTGGCAAAGGTCTTTGCACAAGGCTATGTTGCATCTGAAGTAGCGCAGAAATTGGGCAAATCATTGCATACCGTCACATCGCAGTTGCGCAACATGACCAAGCGACTTAACTTGAGATCATCGCGAGAGATCATTAAAATCGTTCATGAGCTGAATTTATGATATGTGATAGTTGCAGATTCAAGCGAAACTGCATTAATGGCTCCTGGTGCAGCAATAAAAAAGTCTATATGGAGCACAAAAGCATAAAAACATGTGAGAATTATGAAGAAAAAGGAAACAAAAACATTAATCGAGAGTCATAGAACTTGCGCTTGGGCCAAAGGCAACACCTGCATGTATTGGAAGTGCTCACATCGAGAGCTCTACAAAGATATAGAGAGTGAGCATGATTATGAATTCTTCATATCAAATTCTAAATGTACTAATTACAAAAGACCTAAGAAATGAGACATACAGATATGAAGTTCCGATACTGGTCAGACAGTCAGATAAAGAGTGCATGGAACAATCGGGGGGGGCATATATAAGAATGCCCTAACATACCTTATACTGGAGCGGAGTATGACTTTTGATAGGAGGCTGAGATATTTCGTAAACCAGGATATAGCCAAAATAATGCGCAGAATAGTATAGTATTTTCTGATTTGGAGATAGCTTTCTATTTTTGCCGAAAAGATTTGTGATATGATCAAACAAGATATAATTGACAGAATTATTAGTGATGTCAGCATACTTGAAGTTGCAGAGAATGCTAACATCAAATTCACCAAAAAGTCGAGGACAAGACATTGGGCTTGTTGTCCATTCCATAATGAGAGTGGACCTTCCTTCTATGTTGACACCGCTACCAATACATGGCGGTGCTTCGGCTGTCATTCTGGTGGTAACGTCATCTCACTTTACCGAAAACTGGAGAATGATCTGCCATTCCCTATTGCTTGCCGCAACTTGGCCAAGAAATACCTCAATGAGGATATTGAGGATGATTACAAGCCAAGCAGTGAGGAGTTGGAGAGACAGAAGGACCAGGATGCCATGCGCATTGTACTCAATTTCGCTCAGTCATATTTCGTGGATTGCATCAACGAAAACACACCAGGAGCGGTGCAAGCGAGGGAAGCGGTCAGAAAACGATGGGGTGAGGATGCAATCGAGACGTTTGGCATCGGATATGCACCACGAGAGGGTTTCATCGCGTGGGCTCAGAAAAAAGGCCTTGACTTCGACCTGTTAGAGCAGGTCGGTCTCATTGGTGAGGGCGAGCGTGGCAGATATGCCATGTTGCGTGACCGATACACAATACCTATCTATGACAAGATGAGCCGGATTATCGGTTTCACCGCTCGCACCATGAGCGATAATAAGGATATCTGCAAATATCTAAATCTCAAAAACAGTCTTGTCTATCACAAGGATACTTCGGTGTTCGGTATCAACCTCGCGCAGAAGCAGGCGCGCATACAGGATAAGTTCTACCTCGTTGAAGGTGGACCTGATGTGATTAAGCTGCAGTCTATAGGCATACTCAATACAGTCGCATCGCTCGGAGGTGCCTGGACACCCAATCAGCTGAAGCAGTTATTCAAGTTAGCGCATAAGGTCATATTCATACCAGACGCAGACACGCTGAAGGATGGCAACAAGTTCCCGGCAGGTACAGTCAATGTGTTTGAGAATGGCCGAGCTGCTCTCGAGGCAGGCTTCACCGTCAACGTGCGCGAGATACCTATTGACTACCCTGCACCCAAAAAAGAGGATCCGGACTCATGGATTGTGGATAAAGGGCACTTTGAACAGATGAGAGATGAGGAATTCATCTTCTGGTATTGTACTCGCAGATATTGGCCAACAGCAGAGAGCATTGATGACTACACTACGGAAGATCGCATGTCAGCTATCGCAGATATCTGCTCACTCCTCATGCTTGTCAGAGACGAAGATACCCAGAGCAGCTACCTCGAAGCTCTTTGCCGGAAATACAATCATAACCGGGAGTGGAAAAATACACTCAAGCGTGCAAAGACTGCAGCTGTGGCCGAAAAGCAGGAGAAGGAGCGCAAGGGTGACATGAGTATGCTGCGTGAATTCGGATTCACAGAGCATGACAATTCCTACTTCGGAACCAATAAAGAGGGTGATGAGGTCCAGTGGAGCAACTTCAAACTGAAGCCACTCTTCCATATTCGAGACGATTTCAATCCTGTTCGACTCTTTGAGATCAACAATAACAATCCGGAGACACAACCGCGTCTCATAGAGTTAAATATGGAGGAGATCACATCGAGCAGTTCGCTCAGAAAGCGACTGTTCGGTATGGGGGACTACATCTGGATGGCCAAGGATGAGCAGCTCATCAAGTTGCTTGGCTACCTCGGAAGAGTCACGGAGACTGCAGATCCTATCAAGCAGTTAGGGTGGCAGCGCGAGGGGTTCTATGCGTTCTGCAATGGAGCCATCGACCAGGGCTCCTGGTTCCCGATTGATGATATGGGCATATTGAGACTGTCTGCAGGCAAGTTCTACCTACCTGCGATGAGCAGACTCAATATCGATAGCCGCGAGCTGTATGTCAACGAAAAAAAGTTCCGGCATGAGAAAATGACGGATTCACCGACATCACAGAGTGATTTCTTCTCCAAGGTGGTGCAGGTATTCGGAGACAATGGAAAAGTCGGGCTATGCTTCTATATTGCAACACTTTTCCGTGATATTGTCATACAGAAATCACGAAGTTTCCCACTTCTAAATGCCTTTGGTCCGAAAGGGTGTGGAAAAACAGAATTCGCTGCAACGCTTATGAATTTCTTCTATAAATATGAGACTAAATATGAGCCTCTATCTATAACTAATGCATCCATGCCAGCCCTGTCAGATTATGTTGGCAGCGTCAATGATGCACTTGTCCATATCGACGAATATCAGAATGCCATCGATAACCGCAAAGTGCAGTGGTTGAAAGACCTCTGGAATGGTATCGGCCGCACCAAGATGAACATGGAAAAAGACAAAAAGCTGGTGCAGGCTAAGGTTGATTCCGGCATCATCCTGACAGGTCAGGAAATGCCTACTGCAGATATTGCGCTCTTCACGCGCATCATCTATCTCACATTCGATAAGGGTGAGCATACCAGAGAGGAGAAACTGCATTTTGCAGAACTGGAGCGATTCCGCCAGATAGGTGCTACACATATCACAATCCAGCTACTGAAGCATAGAGAGCAGTTTCAGGCTGCATTCGGCATGTCATGGAAAAAAGCATCTGAAGATCTTGAAAGTGCACTCGAGAATGACAACATCCTCGACCGCATCATGACCAACTGGACTGTCCTCGTAGCAAGCTATCTCGCCATCAGAGACTACATAGAGTTCCCATACACTTATGATGAGCTGCTCTCTGTCATTGTCGCAGACATCAAACGACAGAACTCAATGTGTAATTCTACCGATGAGGTGGCTGGGTTCTGGAACATCATCAATGCTGCAGTACAGATGGGAGAGCTTCGCAAGGACCAAGACTTCAAGATCAAATTGGTGGGGAGCCTCTCAACCAACAAGACGAAGTTGGATAACTGGTCACAGCCTAAGAGCATACTCATGATACGCAAGGACATAACCATGGCCATATATCGCAAGTTAGGTCGCTCCATGGATGTCAACCTGTTGCCGAAGGAGTCATTGCTGCATTATTTGCAGATAGGCCCGGAATTCTATGGTACGGCCAAGAATGCAGAGAGGTTCAAAAAGTTTGCACCTAATGGTTTGCCGGAAACGGCAGAGAAATTAGATGAAAATGGGCAGGTGATTGGTCGTCAGACCTTATGGTATAAGGACCGACCGCTCTGTTTTGATTATAAAATGGTATCGGAGAGATACGCCATCGACTTCGAAACTGAAACAGGTGATGAGGAGAAGGCACACAAAGACCCTTACCTCATGACAGATGATGAGTTGAAAGCGGCAGGGTTGCCGCAAATAGGTTTTTAGTTATTTTGTTTAGATCATATCCACCGCCCTGGGGAAGAAAGTGTTCTTCCTCGGGGCTTTTTATGTTTTTAGGGTGAATTTTTCTTATATGCGTATATACACATTTTTCGATGTGGCACTTGTGGCATTTGTGGCAACGCTGATAATCAGCGGTTTAGAGGGGTGTGGCATTGTGGCAATTTTGTGGCAATTTGTGGCAACGCATAGGGCAGTCATAAAGGAGTTGTGGCATTGTGGCATTTTATTTATATAATGTGGCATTTATATAAATAAGATAATATCTGATAATCAGATAGTTACGTAAAATGCCACAAATGCCACAACTGAAACGGGCATTTTTGGGTGTCCCAAATATTTTTATGCTTTTTCTCCTAAAAATATGGAGCAAAAATAAGAAAATACCGCAGAGACGGTGTTTTCTTGATTATTTTTCCTAAATTTGCGGAGATTTTAATATTTATTTTATGAGTAAATTCCTTATATACCTCGAAGTCGAGCCATATATGAAACAGTGGCTCACACATTCGTTTGGCGACCCTGTGGTATTTCCCCCTAACAGCAATGAGAATGCTGTCATCCGCAGACTTACCACTAAGCGTCCTTACAACAACACTCCTGAGCAACCAACAGAGAAAACGGTGGCCATCTGCATACCTTCATCGAAGTCGAAGAGCCCGGAGACATACAATTATCTGACAAGTTTCGGCAAGAAGGCGTTGGGTGAGAGTTTAGATGATCTCTTTCGCATCAATATGTGGTGTGACCTTGGAGATTTGCAGGATACATCATGCAAAAAGATGTCTGCATTCCGAGCGTGGTGTCAGACACATGGCATTGACATAGAATATGCCGAGACCATCCGTATGAAATGGTATCGGATGCGCAAATCTTATCAGAATGTGGGTGTCAACCTCTTTAATAACAAAAGATACCATATAACATAATTTAACGCTAAAAAGTTACATACTATATACCCTATTTTTGAACAGATGCGAACAACTGCGAACAGTTGCGAACAGACACGAAATATTTTAAGTTATGAGATATCTAAATCACATTTCAAAAATTCATAGGATACCTTCATCGAAGTTGCCTTTTGAGACACTTCTTGGCAATAAGACATTTTCACTTCCTGAGAGTCTTGATTGGGAGAGAGTGGAGTTCCAGAGACCTGCAAAGTTGGAAATTACTGACAAATTGGATGATGGGGTTCGTGTTTATACACATAAATTGATATATCGCACGTGCGAGAGCGATATTGATGGTTCGGTCAGATACGCATATCTGATAGAGGATATTGAAGGGCGAAAATACCTGATAGGTGAGCCTTCAAGACCATATCCGACAGTAAACGTCTCCTATGTGCATCCTGATTCATATTCCTCAAGCACGTTGACGGAGGTCACTGTGCAGTGGGTCGCAACTCGTAAAGCACCGAGAATAGAGTGATTTTCCGTATTTTCTTTTGGCAATTGCCATGCTTATCTTTGCAACAAAAAAAAGCGCATGAAATACGGTATGATGATTTGCGGTACCATAGGTGCAGGATACGACTGGTGGACTGGTACCTACGGCACACGCTCCAAGGATGTCAAGAATTACCTTGACGCACATTCCGATGAGGAGGTCAATATTGCAGTCTCTTCACCGGGTGGATTTGTTGATGAGGGTCTTACCATCTATCAACTTATCAAGGATCATGGCAATGTCAACGTCCATGTGTTGGGCATGACCGCTTCTATTGCAACCGTCCTCTGCATGGGTGCCAAGCACGTTACCATGTCTGTCGGCAGCACCATGCTCATTCACAATGCATCAACTGGAGTCACAGTTTGGGAGTCAGCTAACAAGGAAAAACTTGACCAGCTGATTGCTAAGTTTCAAAAGCAGCGTGATGACCTTGACACGATAGACAAGGTCATTGCATCTGTCTATGCACAGCGATGCGGCAAGACATCTGATGAAATCGTGACGCAGATGAACAAAGGCAGCTGGATGACACCAGAGATGGCTCTGGAGATGGGGCTCATCGACGAGATAAGAGATCTGGATGAAGAGGACAGCAAGAGACAGACCAATCTTGCCAAGAGGTTCACCAATTCTTATTGTCAGAATTTGGGCCTCCCGCCTATCAAGGGCGATTCAGTTGAGAAACCTTCCAAGAACTTCATGACACAAGTCATAGATGGTGTCAGGGAGTTTTTCAATAACAATAAAATTAATGAAATGAAGAAGAAATTCCTCAACCTTCAGAACATCCTTGACCGCAAGGATGATTTTGAAGTGACCGATGAGAAGATTACACTCACCGATGCAGAGATGCAGAAAATCGAGGATGCCATTGCCGAAAAGGAGAAAAAACTGACCGATACGGCAGCTGATCTCACTGCTGCTAATGACAAGGTTAAAAATCTTGAGACCAAATTAGCAGAGAAAGACAAGGCCATCGAAACCAAAGACCAGGAAATTTCCGACCTCAAAAAGGCTCCAGGAGCTAAGACCGAGGACAACCTGAATAACCAGGTTCCGGATATTGACGCAGGTCAGTTGTATAAAGCAATGTCACAGATTAACTAAAATGGCAGTTACTGAAGGAAGCACAATTCAGATTACTCCAGATTCACTCAACACAAGCTATGCCAAGTTTCGCAAGGAATTGATACAGATGCCAACGCGAGCTTTGGACGAGGTTGCAAAATACATGAGCCGTCGAGTCGGTGTTCGTGGCAAGGAGACCGTTGGTGAGTTGAATGGAGACATGCAGATTGGTCCATACTCTCTTACACGTGTAGATGAGAATGGCGTGACTATCACAGGTCGTACACTGGAGACATACTTGGGTTCTGGCGTTAAGCCATTTGAGCCTAATGCGGTTCGTGAGTCTATCTATGGCTCAAACGTTTTCCAGGGCGATGCACTCAAAAACCAGCCTATCACCAAGCTCGTTGGAGCTTACCTCTTTGCCAAGGTAGGTGAGAGTTTCTTCAATACGCTTTTTACAGCTAAGCGAAACCCTGGGGGTAAGAATACCGCAGATCTCTACGATGGTTTCAAGACTATCTCGGATCAGGAAATCAAAAACAAGAGTGTCTCTACAGAGAAGGGCAACCTCTTCAAAACTACGGCCATCACAAATGTCAATGCTGTTGATGCTTTGGAGGCATTTTACGATGCTGCAGACCAGAAGCTCAAGAACACCAAGACATTCATGTTCCTGAACAGCTCTGAGTTGATGCACTACGATCGTGCATACCGCAGCGTCTATGGTAGTGTCAACTACAACAAAGAGTTCGGCAAGTCGAAGCTCGACGGTTGCAACAACTGTACACTCATTGGCCTTGACAACATTCCTGTTGGCTTCAAGATCATCACTCCAGGCAGCAACATGCTCATTGGTCTGGCTACTGAGGGCACCAACTGCAATTTCGAGTTTAAGGACTCTCTGGTATCTCACTTCTTGATTGACTTCGTAGCAACCATGTACTTCGGTACTCAGTTCGAGTCTATCAGCAAGGAGCGCATCTTGTTCGGTTACGATGAGATTCCTGCAGCAGTATAGGAGTCTCATCATACGATAATACATTATTATATAATATAATATGGCAGATCAGCAAAAAAAATCATGCACAGAGTCAGCTGACCTCTACGAGGATCTCCTGAAGTGTCCTGGTGCCAAGAGATTGCCGGGAACAGGTCGCAAGGTCTATCTTTCACCACGTCGATGGATCACACAGCTGGCTAAACCTCAGCTGGAGAAGGCTGCATCCATGAAGGATTACCTTGTTATCAAGGAGTCACACAAGATGGTTGCAGACAAGAAGTTCATCGTTGCATACTTGTCAACAGACAAGTCAAACTTCAGTTCTGAGTCACAGGGCGAGAATGGCTCAAAGACCATGCTCAACAAGCTTGCGCTTACATTCCCTGGCACAGAGGAAGAGCAGTCTGCACTTGCATCTATGCTCCTCAATGAGGATATCATTGCTCTGATTCCTCAGCGAAACGGCAAGTGCCGTCAGTTCGGTGATGATAACTTCGAGTGCTCTGTTGCACCTGCACAGTCATCCGGTTCGTCTGTCACAGACGAAACCAACACAACTGTTGAGTTGTCAGTCGGCTGCGAAACTTTGCCACCATTCTACTATGGTGACATCCCAACATCGGAGGGCACATACTCCGGTGAGACAGGAGAGTTGAAGGTGACAACTGGTGACGTTTAGTTCCGCTTTCAGATAAATTCTATTAAACATGTTCCTGGCGAGGCGATGCTGTCGATGGCTCGCCTCGCCTTTTTAATTTTGAGAATATGAATGATGTCAAATTTACACAGAAAATAAAGCAGTGGTTCGATAGCGAACATACTGATGAGAATATTCGTGAGGGAGCCATGCTCCTCCTGCAGATCAACAACAACAGACACCTCTATCAGCAGATCATGCTGAGACCTCAGAGAATGCTTGAGCATCTGAAATATGAGCTGCAAAAGCACTATGACTACCGCATCAAGGGATTGAGCCTTGACGAGGTGCGCAAATTCGATGGTGAAGTGACACCATTACTGCAGAAAGCGGTCGATTCCACCGCAGATGCTGACAAACTTGCTGCTGATGTAGCACCACATTTGCCGTTTGTTGATGCAGAAAACACCGATTCCATCGATGCAACTGCTATCATCGCAAAGGGTAAACGTGCAGATCATGACCAGCTTCCCGATGAAATCAAGGAAATTTGGGATGCAAACATCCAGAGATGGAAGCGCATCAAGGAACTCTTCGAAGCATGCAAGGCTTATCAGTTGTCGTGCGATCGCTTCGAGGGGCTGAATGCAGCCAACGAGGAATTCCAGAAGATGCTCCTAACTCTTAAGACAGAATATTATGCCTACAAGCAGAGCATGGATCAATATGACCATGCAGTTCCTGGTCAGAAAGAAGAGAATGCTGAGACCAAGACTGATGTCGTGATATCGGCTAATGCCATCGGCAATGCTCGTTCCTACATCACCAAGAATATTGATAAGTTGATACAGCTGAAGGCTGATGGCAAGACAGAGCAGGCTGAGAAGTTGCAGGCTAATATCGAGCAGCGTGTGAAAACCCTGCTTGATGCCAAGGCAGAGATTAAGCCTGCCACGCTTGACAAAATCAAGGAGGCTGGCATCGTGATTCCTGCTGAAGGTGAGGATGAGAGCATAGCAGAGGAGAAGCCAGATGAGAGCCAAGCAGATCAGACAGGCACTGAAACCGCTCCAGCAGAATAGTTCTCAGGTTTTTCTTGGCCAAGGATTACACACCCTCGGTTTGCTGGGATGGATTTTGGAGCAGACGGGTCTTGCGCAAGTCGCAGTCACCACCTTCTCCACATCTGATGCATTCCTCTGCGGAGTGCTCAATCTACGCAACCGGGGGCTGATTCAGCACTCAACGTTAGTGGCTGATGTCAAGGCTTCAGCCAAGACACTCAAACTGAGTCGGCTGATGACGGAGGCTTTTGACGAAGTGAAGCTCACGCTCAATCACTCCAAAATCATGCTTGTGGCTAACGATGAGTGGTTAGTTACTGTGATTACATCTCAGAACCAGACTTATGGTGACCGTGCGGAATGCACATACCTCACTACAGATAGAGATGTATATCTCAATGTTCATAATATGCTTAATGATTTGTTAGATGATACGACAACAATTTCCCTTCCTCGAGGAGAGCAAGCTACTCCTGCAGAGCGTGCATGACCTTGGCAGAGCGTTGACACCAGTCGATCAGGTGCCAATCATGATTGATTTGCCAGAGGACGAGTCCTCGGCACTTAAATTAGAGTTGCAGGAGCCTCGCTCTCCTTATCGCAGGCAATATCTGCTCGGTCTGGCTGAGACCGCAAATGAGTTGCGAGCTTCCAATATCGCTCTCGCCAAGGTCGGGTCGCCTGGTGCATACCACGCTGTCATGTCGGAACTCTCGCAGATCATTGCTAATCTCACATAAATATGAGCCTACCGGTCAATGTCGATGATTACATGAAGTATATGCCTCTCAATGAGGATGAACTTCAAGATCTGCATCTCTCTGCCATTGTCAAGGCGAGAGTGGAGAGACTTCGAGGGTGCTATGCCTTTTGGCTTCGATATCCTCGATACACCGTTAGAGAGATGGTGGATCAGGACAAGGCTATGTTCCATGTCAGCGAGAGCCAGGCATACGATGACATTCATCTCTGCCAGCTCATGCTCGGCAATCTCAATGCAGCATCCAAGGAGTTCTGGCGCTGGAAGGTCAACCAGGAAATTGATGAGGATCGCAAGGCAGCCAAGGCTGCAGGCGACTTCCGGGCTCTTGCCTCGATGCAGAAAAACCGCATCAAGAATAATCGCACAGACTCACCTGATGAGCCTGATCTTGCTTTCGACAAGATTGTGCCTGTTGAGTTCACCATGACAGATGATCCTACGGTCATCGGTTTGCAGAAGATTCCTAATCTTCGAGCAAAAATCAAGAAAATGGAGAAGCGATACTCTATGCCTGACATAGAGGACGCTGATTTTGAGGAGTTGCCAAATGACGGGTCAACCTAAGAGACTATTCTTCAATGATGTGCAGTCCAGAGTCTTGCAGCTTATGCCTAAAGACCTGGTCTGCGAGTGGGGGCGAGGTACTGGTAAGGGTGTGGTCGAAGCTGGACGCATACTCTATGCAGTCCAGCACATGCCTGGTTCATGTCTGGCCATGGTGGCACCTTCTGTCAAAAGATGCCAGACAAATATTCTTCCATCAGCACTTGTGCACCTCGAGGAGTGGGGCTACAAGCGAGACGTCCACTACATCGTGGGCAAGAAACCATGGAAGGCTTTGCACTGGAAGGAGCCACACTTCCAGCCGATGAACTGGGAAAATACTGTTGCTTTCTACAACGGATCATATCTCAATATCATCTCGCAGGACCGCAGCGGTACGTCTAACTCCCTCTCTCTCGACCATGTGTTCATTGACGAGGCAAAGTTCATTGATTGGGAGCAGCTCAACAATGAGACGCTCCCGGCTAACCGTGGTAATAAGCAACTTTTCGGTGACTGTTGCTTGCACCATGGTCTTACGATAACTTCAGATACCTCTGCAACCAAGAAAGGTTCCTGGTTCATGCAGTGGGAGAAAAAACAGGATAAGGAGCTGGTCGCTACGCTCGAGTCTGTCATCGTGCAGCTGCATAGCATACGAAATAAGTTGGCAGCGCATCCAGAGCGATACGACTATTATATGTCGCAGGTGCAGAAATACCAGAAGATTCTCCACTCTCTGCGTTCCTACTGCCTCGTATATTCCAGATGCTCCAGCATTCAGAACCTGGCAGTTCTGGGTGAGGACTTCATCAGACAGATGAAGCGAGACCTCCCCAAGATGACCTTCATGACAAGCATCATGTGCCAGCATGTTGGTATTGCACAGGATGGCTTCTATAGCGGTCTTGATGAGGATCTGAACTTCTACACGGCTCCGAACTTCACTTTTCTCGATGACCTGCAGTATTCATTCAATCCCAAGAGAGATGCTCAGGACTGCCGCATGGATTCAGACATAGAGGACGGTTTACCGCTGATAATCGGCTCAGATGCCAACGCCAACATCAACTGTCTCGTTGTCGGGCAGGTGGGTTCTGATACGAAGCTGCGCATCGTCAACTCATTCTATGTGAAGTATGAGCGCAAACTTCCGGAGCTGGCTCAGGACTTCTGTGATTATTATAGATATCTCAAGGATAAGCGAGTCATATTCTATTATGATGCCACATTCGTGGGCAATGACTACGCTACACACAATGAGAAATTCTACCAGATCATCGCTGGTGTACTGCGTCGCAATGGATGGCTTGTGTCAGAGATCTATATCGGTAAGCCGATGAACCATCTCGAGAAACAGTTGCTCATCAATCGAATGTTCAAGGGACATGCTCAGCACATGATCCTGATAAACCAGGACAACAATGAGGACCTCATTATCTCTATCGAGAGTGCTGGTGTTTATAACAACGGCAAGGATAAGAGAGGCGAGAAGCTCATCGAAACTGATGAAGATCAGCTGCAGAACCGCACCGACTTCTCTGATGCCTTTGATACCGTATGCATTGGGGCTGAGAAATTCCCGCAGACTGCAGTATATATGGGTGGCTTGTCATGTTATCGTGGTTCGTGATTACTCATTTTTTGTTATTTTATATAGGTTTTTAAGTTATTAGTTGTTTTAAGTTTATTTTATGCCAGAGGCTGTTGCTCGTGAGAGTAGCAGCCTTTTTTCATTCCTGCTGCAGAAGCGGTATCGCCCTTGAAGGTCGATGGATTGTCTGATTCGCTGTTCCGTACTTTTTTTTTATGCATTCTCAATGCCCGTCATGTGTCCCCATTCGAAATTTCCTGTGCAAAGGTAGCTAATGGCGATTCAAACTGCCGCATGAACCTGAACTAACAAAAGCCAAAAAATCTACACGCGAAGCTAATTTTTTACCTTTTGTTACCACAGAACCCCACGTCTGTTTGCCTCTGCCATCGCAGTGTTGAAGCACAGGAAAAATCGAAAGGGCACACCGGGCTTTGTACGGAATGCAGTTCAAAAAAAATACTCCACAGCTGGAGGCTGGGAAAAATCGGGGCTCCCGATCATTACCGGAATACGTTTTTAATCATTCAAATTTCCAAACATGAGACAGAGTTATTTCATCGAGTACGTTCCAAATTCGTACATGAACCTTTGCACAGACAAAGAGCAGCAGATGGCAAACAATCAGTTTGTCTATGATTTCAAGGCAGGCAACAAGGCAGCCTCACGCTATTGTGGCGAGTTGTTGATTAAGTATCTTTCACAGAGATATGGCAATTTGCTGAAAGATTTCGTGGTGGTTTTCGCTCCATGCTCAAGCCAAGCAAAGTACAACAAGCGTTTTTCCTATATCGCTGCAATGCTGAGAAACGTCTTGCATGTCGCAACCGCAAATGAGCATGTCCACATTTGGGGCACTCGCACACCTTTGCACAACGGAGGCAGCCACGTAGTTAGCGAGGAGTTTTTCAAAGTTTGCGTGGACGCTGATTTTTTCAAAGGCAAGAACGTCATTCTTTTCGATGACCTTTTGACAAGTGGCAAGACCATCGAGGAGTTTAAAAGCAAAATCGAAGCCGCAGGCGCTTACGTAGAGGAGGAAATCTTCTTAGGTCGAACAATCCACCATGACCCTATTTCTATGCGAGGTTGCTTGCAAGAGATGGCAGAAGGATTCTACGAAAGTGTAGCACGCTCAAAGAGATGTTTCCCTAATGGAGTTAAAATAAATAAGTTAAACCGAAAAATAGCATAAGAAAATGAAAAGTTACAATACAATGTTAGCAGACGAAAGACCGGAATACAAGGCGGCAAACTATGGATTCGATAACCTCAGTAATACAGAACTTTTGGCGATGGTGATAAACCGAGGCGCAGGAACAACGGAGAGCATGAGACAAGCACGCCAGCTGATGAATATGGTAGATAACTCACTTTACAAATTGGCAAAGCTATCTATGTACGATATGCAAGTGGTGCCAGGGATAGGAGACTGCAAGGCACTTGCCATACAAGCAGCGCTTGAACTTGCCAAGCGCAGGGCGATGGAGAAGAGCAGCTCACGCCCAGACATCAGTAGCAGTTTGGCAATCTATAACTATCTGCAACCGCTGATAGGCGATTTACAGGTGGAACAGGCACACGTCATGTTGATGAACCAAAACTTTAAATTACTCAAGCACGTGAAAATAAGCGAGGGCGGTCTTACTGAGACAGCCGTAGATGTTAGGGTAATCATCAAAGAAGCCGTGCAATGCAATGCCACCATCGTGGCAATAGCACACAACCACCCAAGCGGCAACGCCACACCATCACGTAATGACGATATGCTTACCAAGCAAGTGGCAGAGGCGTGCAAGTTGATGAGATTGTTCTTTATGGACCATGTGATAGTAACAGATGGAGCATTTTATTCCTACCATGACAAAGGCAAGTTGTAGAAGGTGGGGCAATTGCCACGTAAAAAACTCGTACATATTCCGCTATGGCGAGCCGTGGCAATTGCCTGCAAGCGTAGGGCGGTGTGGGGTAGCATTAAAGCTACGCACGCCCCTTTTTTATCCAACTTTTGAAAAATCCGTGATTTTCAGCAAGTTGGCAAAAATGACCGTGGAAAATTTGTGCAAAATAGCACAAATTGCCAATCGGAATAATCCGATTGCCCCGCGAAAATGGCTACTTATGACAATTTCCAAGTAAATTGCCACAAGAAACGAGCCATTTTCGCGGAAACCCCTACATTGCATTCCGGGGTAAAAGCGGTATTCTGATTTCTTGACATCATCCGAGAATGATGGGAAAAAGAGGAAAAACCGTGTCTGATGGGGCTGAAATGTTAAAGTTTAGTTAATATAGCAAAAAAGCTACCTAAATATTTGGTAGTTTGTAGCTTTTTTGCTACCTTTGCAGTGTCAAAAAGACAAAGAGTTCATTGATTTTATGAAAACAAAAGATTTGATTATGAGACTGAGAGATGCGGGATGCGTCCTGTCTCGACATGGTGGAAATCACGACAAGTGGACTAATCCTAAAACGGGTGTGTCGCAGTTCGTACCAAGACATAGTGGAGAGGTTCCTACGGGACTTGCCAATAAAATCTTGAGAGACTTGGTTGGGGGTTAGCCCCAACCTTCCACCTTCAAATCCTTTTGTATTTTATGAGGGATATGGACTCTTTTTTATAAGGTAACTATAAATATATTATATTAATATGAAGGTACAGATTATAGTGGAGCAGGCTTCTGATGGCAAGTTTTGGTGCTATACAGAGCAGGGTATCGGAGATGTTGGTCTGAGTGCCATTGGTGACTCTGTGGCAGCAGCAAAAGCTGACTTGATGGAGTGCTACGAGGAAGCAAGGCTGGATGCTGAGGAGAACGGCAAGACGTTTCCTGAGGTGGAGTTTGAATATAAGTACGACCTTCAGTCGTTCTTCAATTACTTCTCGTTCCTCAATGTCTCGGACATCGCAAAGAGAGCGGGCATCAACCCATCGCTCATGCGGCAATATAGCAGCGGTGTCAAAAAAGCTGGGGAGAAGACATACCAGCGACTCAACGCTTGCATGAGCAATATTAAAGCGGATTTACAAGCAGCCGTCTTCTGATGGTTGTGTTTTCATAAAGTAATTAAATGAACTCTTGAGCCCCTGGTGCGAGATGCATCGGGGGCTTTTACTAATAACTTATGGATGTTCTGAATATTGATGATACCAAGGCTGGAGCAGTCTTTCTGCTTCGCCAATTGGTCAAAGGTGATAAAACGGGTATAGAGCTCAGAAATAGCATGATTCGTGCAGACGTGGATGACAGCTATTTCAAGTTTATCATTGAGGGACTTAGCGAGGGGTGCTACATCGAGGAGTCCTTCAGCATGTGGCAGATAACTCCCAAAGGGGTGCGATATTTGCAGGAATATGAGAGGCGACTGAATGTTGGCTCGGATTGGTCGATAGAGGGCAATTCTTCTGCTCGGGAAAAGAAAAGAGAGGAAGAAATGCAAGATAAGGCATTACAGAGGAGTAATGCCAAGTGGACTAAATATGGTTTCTTTATAACCCTAATATCTGCATTATTAGGTTTATTATACTTCCTTTGGGAGAACATATTGTGATGATTGCTATGGTGATGCCTTGGATACAGAGGCATTGCCATAGTCTTGTATTGCTTTTTTCAAGATGCTTGATGCGTCGCTCGATTCTTTCTTCCATACCTTAATATATTAAAACACCTGCAAATATAATAATTTTTAGTGGAAAACAAAACTTTTTCCCAAAAATATTTGGCAGTTCCAAATATTCTCCTTATCTTTGCCACCGCTAACAAAGATGATAGTAGTCTATCCGGCAGGGCGACCGTTTCGCCTATGGCTTCTTGCCGCAGGCTTTTTTTATGCCCAAGAGTATCATTTTCCCGGCAACGGGAAAAAGGTGTACCTATATGGCGGCTGCATGAACCGTAAAGATTTGTTTTGTCCTCTCGGATAAGTCATCATCTTTGTTAGCAACGGGGAATGCAGCCGCCACCCTTTTATACAATCGGCTGTTTAATGCTAACAAAGATGATGCACTATGCAGAATTCTATTTTATTAAGTGATGCGCAGGTGAGACCTGTAGGCATCAGCGTAGAGGAGGGCATCAAGGCCCTCAAGTGTGAAATCAAGAAGCTCGCCAAGACCAAGAGTGAAACCTTCAGTTTCCTCTGTGACGAGACGGTCACTTATGGCGACGTCGCCAAGGTCATGTTGGGCATGGTGGCTCTGATGGCCATCGTGGCAGTCAGCGGTTTCTTTTTCGGAGGGGAGGTGATGTGATGAAGCGCAAAGGTAAAAAGCCGTTCCCCTCTCGCAATCAAATTGATGCTTGCCGACTTCTTGCGAAGTGGTGCAAGCATACTAATGCTGCCGAAGCGGAGGTTAAATTCTCTGATAAATCAGATCGGGTAATATTCTCAGTTGTGGCCTGGAAGAGTGTAGATAAGCACGGCAACATCATCAGATGGCATAACAATCGTTTCTTCTACCTTCCATACAAGAGTTTTAAGGCTATGCCATACAAGATGACATTGGCCATGTACAAATCACATAAACAGAATATAGCATGAACAAGCGTAAGGTTAAGGATGTCAGTCTCCAGCAGGATTCCAATGACCTGCTCTGGCAATACCGTCAGTTTTATCCCGACGCCACCATGACGGAGATAACGAGCGCAGACGGTTCGTATTACCTCGATGAGGAAGTGTACGACGTGGTGATGAAGCTTTGCAAGATTACCCACACCATGGCACTACACTTCAACGTGAGTCGCAACAAAATAAAGGTCATCAAGTCTGCCGAGTTCCTGAAGAACACCGACAAGATGATGAAGAAAGGCTGCAAGGTTCGCTTCTGCGACCCACGCATGCCGGCCGATGAAACCGAGGGTGTGGTGACGCGCGACAACGGCATACACTATGAAGGCGGTGAAGCCGTGATCCACATCGAGAGCAAGCAGCGGGGACTCGTCGATTTAGACATGACGTACGCCCTGTTCTGGAGACCCATAGAGGGATAAGACATTCACAATTCACAACTTTTTAAACAGACAAAAAATGAAAGATAATAATTTAAATAACATAGAGACCAACAACCTCACCACCGAGGAGTTCCACAAGCTTCTTGCAGAAAATACTGCAAAACTGAATGCGCTTCGCTTTGATTACACTCAGCAATTGGCAGACGTTCAGGATAAATATAATAAAGACCTGGATGAAATAATCGCACAGGAGCATCATGAAAATGATGAGCTCCGTAAAGCAAGAAAAGAGTATGAGAGAGCCAAAGAGGAGTACGAACTTAATATTCGCAGTCTGAGAAAAGACCGCAACGATACAGGACGCAGATACAACGTAGGCAAGGCAAAACTCAAGAACTACTGGAGTACCGAGAATGAGAAGATCCAGAGCGAGCGTCACAACATATTCGAGCGCTATAGAGATTCTGGGGGGGCACTCACGGGAGATACGGAAGGACTCCTGCACCCAGGCTGGACAAGAGACAAGAAAGGAGGGATGAGCGATGAACAGGCGCAAGGTTGAGAATATCAGAGATCTCAATGTCAAGCGACGCGTTACCAATGAGCACGTCATGCTAAGATACTGGGAACTTGACAAGGAATACACAGAGCTGTGGCGATATATGGAGCGTGTGAAGCTCGAAATCAAACTCTCTCGCACAGAGAAGCTCAGAACGCTGCAGATGAAAATCTTGCTGCGTCTTGAAGATGAAGCAGCACGCCTCTCACGTCAGCGAGAGAAGTATTCCAGATGGGCCGCAGATCTCTACTACTGGATGACACTCTACGATTGTGCTTCCAACAGATTGAGATTGGCCAAGAGTTGTAAAGCTGCTGCAGATGATGTGGCAGATGAGTTTCAAACCATTAATTTCGTATAATTATGCCAAAAAATGATAGTTCAAATACTAAGTGCATGTTAGATGCATATTTCGTTTTTCGCTCAAATCTGCCAAAAACGGACGCTAATGGCCAACCTTACCAGAAGCGTTTCAAGACAACTGAAGAAATCGCCTCAGAGCTGGCAACCATGGTGGCAATAGATTACTCGGAGATAGTTGACTACATGAGAGAGAGGGATTATGTGGTTGCAACGCTGCCAGATGGCTCGATTGCGTGGGCAATCTGGGAGCGAGTTCAAGGTATATTATAATTTTTCCCATATTATATAAGTTGCTTTCGAAATTTTTTGCTAACTTTGTAGCGGAAAATTTGAATTTAGTCTGCGGGGAGTGGCGCGTGAGCGTCGCTCCCCGTATTTTTATATCCTCATGTTTCATATTATCTTTGCCTTAAAAAAGATAATATGACGATTAAATCAGCACCTTCGGGCACATGTTTCCTCGAAAACATACGTGACCTCGACATTCTCACATCCATGAGCCGAGTGCTCATCACCATCACCATAGGCGATTCTACCGTCTATGATGAATATCTCTATCCTGCAGACGGAGAAATTGTCCTCGCAGATCTCGCAGACATTTTCAGACCTTATGCACGCCAGCAGCTCATCATAGACGCAGTCATTACAGTCATAGAGCAGAAGGTATCTTCCGGTGATGATTCCGATGAAGTCACTCAGAGCGGCAAGAAGGCATTCAAGTTGAAAGTCCTCTACGCCACGGTGGATATACCAGACATCGACTGCCAGGAGTTCACGGATCATCATTTCCTCACCCTGCTGCAGGATGCCAAGACAACCTCTCTCGGTCGTCTGGAATATCTCCATTATCTCGGTACTGACCAAGCCACCGTCACGGCACATTTCTCTGACGGATCCAAACAGATGTTCACAGCTGAGGTGGTGGGTGGCAATGGCAAATATACCACCATCGATGTCTCTCCTTCCAAATTCGCAGTCAAGGACAAGGTCTTGACCTTCTTCGATGTCACGGCTGGGGAGCGCCTTCAGACGTTCATCATTGACCTCGATCAGCCAGACGTGGCTCCGATTCTTCTATTTTCAAATTCTTTTGGTTGCCAGGAGCTCATTTATTGCACAGGCAAACATGAGGTGGCTCCAGAATATATCCGTGATACTGCAGTCATAGGTGGCAAGACGGTCAACTACCGCATCACAGAGAAGCGCATCTTCAAGGGAGATACTGGACCGCTGACAACCGCCATGGCCAACTGGGCTGACGACCTCTTCCGTTCCGATGAGGTCTACATCGTCAACATCTATGGAGGTGAGGCAGTTGTCGGCAAGCAGGTGACCATATCCGACTCCAAGAGCGACAATGACAACCTGCCTGATACCATGCCGCGTTTCACATTCAGCTATGCTTACTCGCAGCGCCAGCACAATGTCCTGGACATGCACCGTGCAGGCCGCATATTCGATAACACATTTGATAACACATTCAACTGATGAAGAGAGCTGCATTCCATATCAATGAGGTGCTGAAGATGATGGACAAGGCCAACGCTGACCATGCCACCGTCAAGCTTCGGGCGTGGACCACCGATGGCAGAACCGTCAATTATGACGGATGGCTGGTGTCTGGTGGCAGTTGGCGTGGAGGTTTCCACCGCCTCATGCATCCAGCCACAGGCGAGGTTCATACCTTGCCAGACGTTTTTATCTATGAATTTTTAGGATTACCAGTATATCTATGAGCAAAGAAAAATATACCATGCAGCAGGTCGGGGCGCATGGAGACAGTGAGCGATATATGCTCATGCCGACAACTGCGGTTGGTGGGTCAACCACCAACCAGGCTGCCATCGAGCAGCAGTATGGCACAGACACCCATTTCCTCGGATCAGGCGAGGTGGGTGATGCAATCTATTCGCCTATCACCATCAATGGGCGAGATTATGAGTATATCCGCTATGGCGATGACAACGACATGCCTTATGAGCTGCAGCGCCTCCTTCGCATGAATATGATTGCGCAGCGAGCGCAGGCATTCAACGTGCAGTGCTGCTATGGACAGGGAGTCAGATTCGTTGACCGGACAACAGGCAAGGACACCGATGATGCAGAGATTCGTGAGTTCTGTCTGCGCAACAGCGTGCATGAAGTTTTCATGGAGCAGGCGACAGACATGAAGTTCTTCTACTGGAATGTTACCGTCATCATCCTCTCCCGTGACCACTCCAAGATTATACAGATGCGGCACAAGGACGTGTCCTACTGCCGATTCGAGCGTCCGGACGCCAAGACAGGTCTCATCAATCACATATTCTATGGTGATTTCCGCAAGGCGATGTCACCTATTGAGGCAGAGGCGATACCGCTGCTCGACATCAACGATCCGCTGGGCGACCTGATGGCCCGCATGGGCAAGGGACCGGACATCTACACAGGAGAGAGACGTCCTGAACCGAAGATAGGCCGGGACTGCAAGTTCGCCATCGTGTCACGCATACCGACACCAGGATATCAATATTATCCGATACCTTACTATGCCGCCATATTTGATGATGCGTGGTATGATATCTACCGACTCATCGGCATCGGCAAGCGATACATGATCAAGAATACATCTGCACCTCGCATACAGATTGAGATACATAAGGATTATTGGATGAACCTCTGCAACGAGGAGGGCATCATCGACCCTCAGAAGCGTAAGGAACGCATCGATACAGAGAAGCAGTCCATCATCGACTTCGTCTGCGGCACGGAGAATGCAGGCAAGGCACTCATCACAGGATATTACTTCGACCCTAACGGCAAGGAGCAGCGCATGGTGCGCATCATCAATCTCAATGAGAGTGGCAAGAAGGAAGGTGGAGACTGGGCAGATGATATGTCAGAAGCGTCTAATTCGCTCTGTTACTCGTTTGGCGTTCATCCTAATTTGGTGGGTGCGACACCGGGCAAAAGCCAGATGAACAATTCTGGATCTGACAAACGAGAACTCTTCATCCTGAAGCAGTCTCTCGAGAAACCTTGTCATGATATCATGCTCAAGCCTTATCATGTCATCCTACATTATAATAAGTGGAGCGAGCGCAATATTACCGTCGATGTGCCGATGATAGAGTTGACTACGCTCGATAAAAACAAGGACATGCAAAAATCATCAGTTAAAAATAACGGCAATGACAATGAAGATAACAATAAATAAGCAGGATTTTGACGATGCCATCTTGGTGGCAACATCATCAAATCCGGAGGTTTTCAATTTGGTGAAACCTCATTTCTCAGCTACATATAATCGCATCAAGCGGAATTATCTCGGTGATATAGGTGCTAATTTCTTCGATAAATTCGATGGTTTTCAGCCATATCTGAAGAAAATGGTCTGTCTTGAGACATTCATCTCGGTGGTCAGGCATCTTGATATTGTGCTCACACCTGCAGGTTTCGGGGTTGTGAGCAATGGTGAGGTCTCACCAGCATCGACCGTGAGAGTGGAAAATCTCATCGAGCAGGTGAAGCAGACCAAGTTTGCAGCAGAGGAGGATATGGTCTCCGTCCTCATGGACAATGCTGAAGGATGGGGACAGACGATGCAGGCTAAGCACTGCATACCAACATTGGTATGGGGATATAGCGACTACATGTTCGAAGCCAACCTCTCCAAACTCAGTTCGCAGGAGTGGGATAACGTGCGCAAGAACATGCGTCTTGCAGATGAGATCCTGCGTCGTCGCTTCTCTAACGAGCAGATGGACGCTCTCCTCGATAAATACCGCAGAGGCGAGTCTTATACAGAGCAGGAGCAGAAAGCAGTCTGCCTGATGAAACAATATCTCGTTCTATACGGCAATCCAAGCAGCTTCAGACCTGATGACATGAAGCAGACGCTTGACAGGATCCAACTGATACTTGACGGAGATGCAGAGACATTCTCTCTATATCAGAATTCATCAGAGTATGAAAGCAATCATTTCAAGCCTTATGAAAACAAGAAATCAGCACCTGCCTTCCTATTCAATGCATGACGGGCAGATTAATCTTAACATCACAGCGCCAAAGTCATGGCGTGAGTTGTCGCAGGATGAGCTTCGCTATACGCTTTTCCTGCTGACCAGATTTCAGGAGCAGTTGACGGTCAAGACATACCTGTTCTGCCGACTGGCTGGCATTGAGATCATCAAGCACACCCGAACTGGTTGGAAGTGTTCAGTTCTGTGCCGGGTGGATGGCAAGTCAAGCCCCAAGCGCAAAGTGATATATCTTGAGACAGAGATAGTCCTATCTTTGCTCTCACAATTCGATTTTATCGATGGATTCGATAATTTTCAGCCTTTGCAGGCCATATCTGGCTTAAAAGCCGTCACTTCCATCCGCAAGATAACATTCCAGGATTACCTGTTTGCAGAGAAATATTATCAGCTGTACCTCATGCATAAGGAGGACAAGTTCCTTCAGCAGTTAGGATATCTTCTGTACAGGGATGAGGATGGCAAGCGTGATGACTCAGTGAATTTCACCGCAGAGGAGTTACTCGGAACTTTTTTATGGTACTCAGATTTCAAGCAAGTAGCTGCTGCCAATTTCCCTCACTTCTTCAAAAATACGAAGGAGGGCGAAGAGCCGACCATGGAGGATATCACCATGGGCATACGTGCGCAGGTAAGAGCGCTCACCGATGGCGACATCACCAAACAGCAGGCAGTCTTTGAGACCGACTGCTGGGCAGCCCTGACAGAGTTGGATGAAAAGGCGCGGGAGGCAGAGGAATACAACGAAAAAATGAAAAGATTATGACAGAGAAACAGTTCGATGCAATCGCATATTTTAAGCAGTTGACAGAGGAAAACAATACCTGCCGACTTTATAATTTTGTCGCAACGACGTGCTCCGGTCCGGATACGGTGCAGGGCGTGCTGCAGCAGTTCCGAACAGCCTCCAATTTCATCATGGTCTCTGATACGGTTGATTCCAACACACACTCCCTGGGTGATGGCTTCTTCGACCGCAACGTTTTCACCGTCTGGATTCTCGCTTCATACAAGCGTGATGATATGGCAGACCGGGAGGAGAAACTGAATATCTGCAGATATATCTTCCGGCAGTTCCTCAGTCGTTTGCTGCATGACAAGGAATACCAGAAGTTCGGTGATCAGCTGGAGTATCTCAATCTCAATCAGGTCTTATCGACAGAATTAGGGCGATACTCGATGAATGGCTGCACCGGCCTGTACTTCATGCTGACCTCAGACGAGCCTACCGATTTACAATATGATGAGAGCTTATGGCAGAAGCAATAGATGAACTCCTCAAATACGAGAAGGGATGGACTGAGAACATGGGCACCTATTGGCGCGAGCGAATGGAGCGCTTGCGCACAATAGATACTGGTGCACTCTATTCATCCATCAAGGGTCACCTCGAGCAAGGCACAGTGACCACCATCGAGCATACTTTCCTGCAATACGGCATCTATGTGGCTGCAGGTGTGGGACCAGCTCACGTCTGGAAAAAGTGGACAGAAGCGCAGGGTGGCGAGAAAATCATGCGCCCAAATGATGGCGACCTTGACTTCCTCAACAAGCAGTACAGAGCCGAGCATGATTTGGATACCCCCAAAAAAGTGGGTCCTGCCTGGGGCGGTCGAGTGGCAGGAGGTGTGCCGATTGGCCGAAGAGACTGGTTTTCGGCTAAATACTATGCCTCTGTCATGAAACTCAATGAACATGAGGCTGATTTCTATGGCGAGACATACAATGGACTCATGGCTTCAGCATTGACAGAGATATTCAAGGGCATAGGCGCAGCTCGCAACCTTTGAGCCGTATTTTTAATGATTTCATCGTGTTTTTATCTTTGCACAAAAAAGAAATTATGGCAGATCAATTGAACAAAGAAAAACTTCAGCAGGAGTTTGAGCAGATTCGTGACGAGCGTCGCAAGTCTGCCAATACAGCGGAGCGCATAGGCAATGCGTTCCTCTCTCTGCTGCATTTCAATACAGAGGTGGAGGACAGACGGTATCTGTCTCGAGAGCATGATGATACGGCAGGGGGTCTCATCACCTTTGCCAAGGGTCTTGTCTCCAAGGCTCTCGCCAAACTCGCCTCTCTCTTCGTTTCCGGCAATACTCAGCTGGGCGAGAATGGCACTCAGACAAAATTCGGCAGTTACGCACCAGATGCTTCCGGAGCATCCATTTCCGTGTCTGAGAATGGCACGTCAACGGCAGAGTTTGATTTTCTCAAAATCAGACGAGCAGCCTACTTCCGGGAGATTACCATCAAGGAGTTGAAACATGTCGGTGGCGAAATGGCGCTGACTGCAGCTGCCATGGTCTGCTCCAAGGTCGAGTGGCTCAATGCTCGCGGGCGAGTCATCACGGCAGGAACACCGACCTTCTACAGGTGCTATTTCGAGACATCGGACGGCAAAAGGCAGATATACCAGGAGTTCGCAGTCGGAGATCAGGCACGTTGCCAGCAGTTCCGCATAGAGTCAGGTTCTGCCTCATTCTCGTCCACCAAATACTATTGGCGTCTGGTCACGGCAGTTGGGGACAACTACATCATACTCTCCAACCAGGATGGCAAATATGATGGCGATGGTGAACCTGCAGTGGGTGACAATATCGTGCAGCTTGGCTTCCAAGGGGCAAACAACCCAATCCGCACATCAGCCATCATTCTCTCAGCCACGGCAAGCGATGCACCTTCTACAAAATATTATCAGGGCATCACCTCCTTCTCACTCCAGGATTGCGAAGTCAAGGATGAGGGGTTCGAGGGCGGTCAGTTCCACTCTCGCATCTACGGCACCTACTATGTGGGTGACCGCGAACAGTCCAACTATATCTCATACGACCCGGTGACCAAGACTGCAACCTTCAAGGGCGTGGCCATCTTCGAGCCGGGTACCACACTGCCTGACGGAACGCCAATCGAGCAGCTGCAGGACCTTGGCATCAAGAGCGGCAATATGCTCCACAACTCCGGATTCACGGGCGACTATACATCACAGCAGTTTGACGAAAAGTCCGAAATCAGCGATGAAACCGCAATTTTCAGCGATTCTGCTAAATATTGGGAGACAGAAAACGCTGAATTCATCGAGACAGAGGAGAGTGCATCCGGTCATGCCGTGAACCTCACAGAGGGTGGTTTGGCGCAGCAGATTTCAGAGAAGCTCATATCTGGCGAGAAATACACACTATCCTTCAAGGCGAGCGGCAAATCGCTCAAATTCACCGTCGGTGGATATAGTGAGAATATACAGCTTACGGATGAGCTGAAGAGATATTCTGTCATCTTCAGCTGCTCAGATCCGGAGGATAAACGTTTCCGCATATTTGAGGCAACGGCCTGTGTGATGGAGATCACACTTAACCAGGGCAACCTGCCAGTACAGTGGCAGACCGCTTTTGATGATCAAGACAAAACGCTGGCAAGCTTAGAGGCTATCCAATACCTCACTGCTGCAATCACGGAGGCTAAGACTACAGTCAATGGCGGTCTTGTCATGACGCAGGACATTCGCGTGGGCCAATACCGCAACGGCAAGATGGTCAAGGAGACAGGAGGCATAAGCGGATACGCTGCAACCAGGAATTCACCTTTCATCTGGGGAGGTGGTGATATGCTGCAAGCATTCTACACCATCGGCAAATATATCTATGATCCCGGATATATGGCTACCGATGAGGAGTTGAAGAAGATGTGCAGCTTCGTGCTTACCCATGGCGGTCGTGCCATCCTCAATGATATAATCTTGCATGGATATATCTATGCCAAGGGCGGTGTGCTTCAGTCCGTCCGCTCACCAAACGGCAACTTTTCCATCGATGAACAGGGCAACGTTGTATTGAAGGGCAATGTAACTGCAACGTCTGGTTCTTTCGGAGGGTTCAAAATTACGGATAAGCAGATGCATTCTGAAGGCGATGGATATACATTTGATATCTATAAAGACCGTCTGGTCTATGCTGATCTGAAGAACAAGACAACATGGATTGTCAATTCTACCGATGAGGATGGTCTGAAGATGTCTTTGAGCAATGAGGATTCAAGCATCGCCATGAATGTCACTGACTATGGAGCAAGCATGACAGCAAGAGGTGGAAAATTCCATTCCACTTTTTCCAAGAACTACTTAGGCATTACTGCAGATTTCGGTTATACATTTGAATTCCAGATTCTGAGTGGGACTGGTATAGTTAGAATGCCACTTCCGAAAGCTGGCATAAAATGCTGGGTTAAGACTGATTCTAATTATATGCAGCTCAAAATGGCAGGACTGCCAACGGATGGGTCTGAATGTGATCCTGGGCAAGTCTATGTGGAAAATGGAGTCTTAAAGTTGAAATCATAAATTATATAAAATATGGAAGATCTTAACAAGGTCCCGTCATCGGGCACGACATTCGGCAATGTCGTTGAGTCCATCAACGCCAACTTCGGCTTGATACTCACTGCCATCACCGAACTGGAGCAGACCAATAAGCGCAAATACCTCTTCACCAATGAGGCTGAGCTGAAGGCTACCTATCCAAATCCAGACAAGGGCGATTATGCTTTCGTTGGAGAGTTGGCCAATGCTATCGTCTATAAGTGCACTACTGCAGGTACCTGGACCAATACAGGCGAGAAGTGGAATGTTGGCGGCACCATCGATGTGACCGCATACGTATCTCCTTCAGATCCGATTTCAGACCTTACGCAGCTTGTCGCTAACAAGGTGCGCATGCTGCAGAACAAGGGCGAGGTGTTCCTTCCGGCTACCTCCACCAAGGCGGTCCTCGACCCCGACACCAAAAAGGTGCTCGCTGATGAGCTGACCGAAATGCGCTCCAAGGACGAAACCTTCGGGCAGCACGTTACCTCACAGGCTGGTACCAACAAGGCACTCGCAGACAATATCAGTGCACTTGCCAAGCAGACTACAGATCATTTCACCAGACTTGAGGGCGGTGGCATTACTGAAGATATGCTGAGTGATAGTCTGAAGGAGTCCATCCAGTCGTCAGCAGGCGGCAAGGGTGGCAATACTTTCAATGTGACAGACCAGGTGCCTCTTGAGTCTGGCTTCTATACTCTCGAGACAGCCATTGCAGCCGTACCGGAGAAAAACCGCTCCAAGGGTCTCTGCATCACATTCGAGGCATCACAGGGCAAGTGGCTGACCAAGCAGTTTATCGGCACAGATACCACATCGTGGGATGCCACCGCCTCATGGGAGGACTTCGGGGGAGCTGGAACCGTCAAGCAGGTGACAGTCAACGGAGAGAAGAAAACACCGGATTCTACAGGTAATATCGACATTACCATACCAACAGTCGAGGTCGATGAGACACTGGATCAGGAGAGCACCAACCCTGTAGAAAATAAGGCTATAGCAGCCAAACTGAATGAGATAGAAGGCAACACCCTTGCCTCCACAGATGTCGAGGTGAGTGATGATGGCTCGACCGTTCATGTCTCGCTGAAGAACAAAAACAACGGTGAAATCACCAGTTTTGACGTTCCAGCAGGTGGCGGTGGTGGTGGAGGTGAGACCTCAACCACCAAGATTGTTCTTTCGGCCGTTGTAAACAACAGCATTGTCAAGCGTGGTGGCAGCTCCATGCTCACTTACACATACGACCACCAGTACAGCTCTGGTGACGAGAAGGGGCAGTCAACAGGTCAGAAAGCAACCATCAAGGTGCTGATGAAGTTAGGCGCAACGACCATATATAGTGATACCATCGAGGATGTCAGCAGTGGCAGCTATCAGCTCGACCTGACCAAATATCTGCAGCTGGGCACAACGGATATCTACGTCATTGCCTCAACAACAGACCCTCTGACAGGCAACAAGCAGACCAAGCAGGCTTACACGTCTGTCAAGGCAGTCACGCTCTCGCTGACATCATCATTCAATATTGCCGACTGCGTGGCACTCGGTGGATATGCTGCTGATGAGACGGTAAACATACCGTTTGCAGTCAGCGGATCCGGCACCAAGGTGGTGACATTATATGTCGATGGCAAGCAGCGCAATGCACAGACCGTCACCCGAAGCGGCACGACGAATAGCAGCTTCAATCTGGCGATGACTGGCTTGGAGAACGGCAGACATACTATTCAGATGGTGGCTGAGATGGAGGCAAGCCCAACGCTGACCCTGCGCTCTGACAGCATCTACTTCGATATACTGAGAGGTGCTGCCGAAGCACCCTATATCGGTGCCAAGATTACATCTGCAGATGGTACCATCTTTACTGATGATCATCTCACACCAACCATCAAGGCAGGTCAGTATGAGCAGATGTCATTTGAGTTCGTAGCCTATGACCCTGCCGCAACACCAGCTTCGATGTCTGTCTATCGAGACGATATCAGGACCCAGACGGTCAGCGTGCCACGCACTTTGCAGACATACAGCAACCGCTATCTCGACCAGGGCACAATCAATATGCGCTTCGAGGCTGGCGCTACATCTTACAATTTCTTCGTTGAGGTGGAGAAAAGCAGCGTGGATATCGTTGAAATCACAGATGGCCTCCAGCTGAAACTCACCGCCTCTGGCCGTGCAAGCAGCGAGGCTGACCCAGCCGTATGGCAATATGCTGATGTTGCCACGAAGTTCAGCGGCTTCGACTGGACGTCAAATGGATGGACTGGCGATGCACTGAAGCTGACCAATGGAGCCAACATTGAGATTGGCTTCAAGCCATTCTCATCTGATGCGACAAGCCAAGGTGCCACCTATGAGATGGAGCTGATGTGCAGCAACGTCACAGACCGTGACGGCATCATCCTTGACTGCATGGCAGATGGAGTCGGCTTCCAGATGACTACGCAGGAGGCTAAGATTCGCACGACTGCAGGAACGGAAGTGAGCACCAAGTTTGCAGCAGACATGAACTACAAGATTGCATTCGTTGTCAGCGGCAAGGGTGGCAACAGACTCCTGCAGCTCTATATCAACGGCATCCTGTCAAGTGCAATCCGATATGCAGCGACTGATTCATTGATACAGCAGACACCTGCTGATATACGAGTGCTATCTGATGATGCAGACGTTGAATTGCGCAATCTGCGCATATATAACCGGGCACTCAACGACGATGAAGAGCTGTCAAACTACATCGTTGACCGCAAGACAAGCGACGAGATGGTTGTCCTCTTCCAGAAGAATGCTGTCATGAATGATGAAGGCACAGATGTAGATATCGAGAAACTCAGAGCACAGGGCAAGGGTGTGATGCGCATAGTCGGTGATATCGACCTGCTCAACCAGACCAACAACAAGAAGTTCGAGATTCCTGTTGATATCTACTTCTACTCGCCATACGGCAAGCAGTATGACTTCGTCATCAAGCGGTGCGGTCTCCGCATTCAGGGTACATCTTCCACGACATACCCTCGCAAGAACTACCGCATCTACATGAGCCGTAGTGAGAAGTATGGCACGCAGCTCTTCGTAAACGGTGTGCTGCAGGAGGACTTCCTTTATTCCTTCAAGCCAGGAGCAAGACCAGTTGACATATTCTGCATCAAGGCAGACTTCTGTGATTCATCGTCAACCCACAATACAGGTGCGGTGCGCATCGTCAATGACGTGTTCAAGCGCTGCGGATGGCTGACACCTCCACAGGCAGCGTATAAGGGTGAGTATGACGTGCGCATTGGTGTAGATGGCTTCCCTATCGACGTATTCTACGACCAGAATTCTGACGGCACGAATGCTTATCTCGGCAAGTACAACTTCAACAACGAGAAGTCCGGATCTGCAATTGTCTATGGCTTCGAAGGCATAGAGGGCTTCAATGACGAGGCAACCTTGGCAGGTCAGCGCAACAAGTGCATCTGCCTGGAGTTCCTCAATAACTCAGAGCCTATCTGTCTTTTCGGCACGGCAGATCTCGCACGCTTCGATGCTGCGCTGGAATTCCGCTTCAAGCCTGATAAGACTTGGGATACAGCCGATCCTGAGGATAAGGCAGCAGTGCAGAGACTGTGGCAGTGGATATACTCCTGCAAGGGCAATCCGACCAAGTTCGAGACAGAATGCCAGGAGTACTTCTTGAATGATGCTCCTTTCGCCTGGTACATCTTCACAGATTACTTTATGGCATTGGATAACCTTGCAAAGAACATGATGCTCGTCACATGGGATGGTGTGCACTGGATGTTCATACCTTATGATATGGATACCCTTTTCGGCCTGCGCAATGACTCATATCTCAAATATGACTATACCATTACGCATGATACATTCGATGACAGCATCGGCAGCTATGCCTTCGCTGGCCACGATAGCATATTGTGGGAGCTTGTCAGAGCATGCCCGGACAAGTTGCGAGAGGTCGCAGAGACCATCCGCAGCAATATGTCACTCGATTATGTCCTGCAGGTGTTCAACGAGCAGGAGATGGGCAACTGGTGTGAGCGCATATATAATAAGGATGGCATCTTCAAATATGTCACTCCGCTCATCGAGGGCATCAAGACCACGACGGGCACGATGACCTACGACTATCTCTATGCACTGCAGGGTAGCCGATATGCACACCGTTGCTACACCATCCAGAACCGTTTCGCCCTGCTCGACAGTCAGTATGTCTGCGGCACCTACCGCAAGGACAGTTTCGGCTGCTACTTCGGCTACAAGTTCGGATCAGACAACCGAAAGATCAAGATAACCGCATCAGAGAGGTATTATTTCGGTTATGGCTATACCTCCGGCACTCCTCATCAGAGTGCAGTGCTCGCAGCCGACAAGGGCTCACAGGTGCAGCTGGTCCTCGACACAGACCTCATCGTCAATGACCCTCAGTATATCTATGGTGCATCACGCATCATGGGCCTTGACCTGACAGATGTCAGTCACGCTATCCTGCAGACACTCAACCTGAGCAACCTCACGGCACTCACCACACTCGATATCAGTTGCGCTGGCACACAGACAACGCTCAATAACCTGATAGTGGATGGCTGCAAAAACCTGCGATCTCTCAATATGGGCGGTCTGAAGAGCACGCAGCTCACTGGCATGGATCTCACCCACAACACCAAGTTGGAGACCTTCGAGGCATCAGACACGGCACTCACAGGTGTCACCTTTGCCAAGGGATCACCGCTTGTCAAGGCGGTTCTGCCTGCAACATTGCAGACACTTGATCTGCAATATCTGCCGAAGCTGCAGGCTGCTAATCTGACACTGGAGGGCACAGACAGCATCACACGTCTCGTCATTGACAGTTGCCCTAACATCGAGTGGAAGGCACTCAGAGCCAAATGCCCTAACGTCAAATACCTCCGTGTGACAGGCATCAACGAGGAGGGTGACGGATCACTCCTGCGTCAATACATGGAGATGGGCGGTGTCGATGAGACAGGCGGCAATGTGGATACCTGCCGTCTGGTCGGATCTTACCAGCTCACACAATATATTGATGATGTGGAGTTCCAGACATACCAGCAGCATTATCCGGAACTCAACATCATGCAGCCACCATACACCATGGTGGAGTTCGATGATAGTGTTGCTGACGATGCAAACGTCAGCAACCTCGACAACGAAACTGGATACAAATATGGCAATACATATCAGCCATCAGGTCACATCAAGGCATATTTGAGTCAGCGTCACAGAGTTTTGGCCAAAATTACTAAAAAGCCTACGCAGACTAATGTAAAGATGGGCGGAATAGATACCGTCATGAACAAAACGGATGGTGAGGCAACTTACTATCCACTGCATGACGATAATTCCAACTACTATGCTGATGCCAAGCAGGTCAGAGACTGCACTGCAGCCAAGTTGGACGGCACAGAGGGAGATATCATGATGCTCGAACCGCACAAATGGTTCAAGGGCATCAATGATTACCTCAACAAAAAGCATTATTATTGCCTGAGCGTCAACAAGGGTGTCCCTTCCGTCTCTGTTGATACCATCCAGATGAGCATTGATGAGATTAAACAGACCAAGGGCGGATGGCGTGAAGGCTATAAGCTGACTGCAAACAAGCAGACACTCAGTGAGTCATACGTGGCAGACAGCAGTTATGCAGTTATCAAAATTGATATTGGCGGATATAGCAGAGTCAGATTCCCGACTGTGACGGGCACCAACATGGCCTGCTCACTCTTCCTCGCAGAGGATGGCAGCATCATCAGCAATGTGATTGTGCCTACCATCAACCAAACATTTGAGCGTGGGCAGTATATCATCAAGGATATACCTGATGGAGCAAAGACCCTATATGCAACAGTGTATAAGAATACACCGGGTGACAAGGTCGTGCTGAGCAATTCTGACAAAATAGAAGATATGGAGCCAGACTGGGTTGAAGTGGATGAATATCTCTGCGCTGTTGTCGGAAGCACGGTTGTCGGTGACAAACTCCGAGCTTGCGTCTCTGGCGGTTCGACTACCGCTAATATGGCGTGGTCAGACTTTCATTATTACTCTGTCCTTCGAGGCATGCAGCAGATAGACTTTTCCATGCATAGCGACATCGCCAACCTTTTCTACATGAAGTATGGCCGTCGCAACTCACAGGAACAGTGCGGTGCTGGCTCGCATACCAATATGCGCACGACTGGTGGGACAATGTCGCACGGCATGACTGATACCATCGGTTTTGATGCAGCCAAGGCAATCAATGCATCAATCACGAATAGCATCGTAGATTATGGCGTGCATCAATTTGCCTGGTACCAGGAGGGTGATGAAGAGAGTGGAGCTACCATCGTCAAGCAGGTTAACAGCATCTGTTGCTGCGGATACGAGGATATCTACGGACACAAATATGATATGATGGATAACTGCGACATGCCTAATGACAGTACTCATTCAAACATGGTTCGCATATTCATGCCAGATGGTAAAGTCCGCTACATTAAATCATCATCAAATAACGGTATCTGGATTACAAATGTCTATCATGGACAATATGGTGATGTCATTGGTGTTGGTGCAAAATCAGGGTCAGCAAGCACATATTATGGCGATACATATTGGACTTCTGGTTCTGCCTTCCGTGTGCTCGCTCGGGGTTGCAGCCTTGCGAATGCGTATGGCGGTGTCTCGTTCACGAATGCGCTTTACGACGCCTCGTATTCGTATGCGAACTTCGGGTCGCGTCTGGCCTTCCGCGGCAAGCTCGTCAAAGCGTCGAGCGTAGCGAGATATAAAGCGGCAAGAGAAGTTGCATAAAGCGAAAATCGGAAAAATCGACATGCAGCAGGTGATTAAAAACCGCCTGTGGCGGTCGATTTTTTTTTGTTTTTCGCATATATAAGAAAAAAATATATTACCTTTGCAGGCGAAAGGCAGAGTCTCCCAAGACCGTGTGCTCGCTCGGGGTTGCAACAATGCGAATGCGAATGGCGGTGTCTCGTACACGAATGCGAATAACGACGCCTCGAATTCGAATGCGAACTACGGGTCGCGTCTGAACTACTATTTAATCGGTTCTACGGCATAGCCGACGTGTCGGTAAGGCAGTGACCGAGGGAGATGAGCCGCGCTCACAGAGCGAAAAATCAAGGAGTGGGTAGAGTTTGGTAGGTCCTTCAAGGATTCGAAGAAGTCGGACCCCATTAAGGAAGGCTATGCGCAGAGAAGGCAACATAATACAGGAAATCGTCGAACATGGCAATATGTCCAGCTCCTTCGACCAGGTTCTTAGGGGCATCGCCCGTAAACAGTGCCGTGAAGGAAAAAAGTTGTTGGCACATCGAGAGGAAGTTATCGCCAACCTTCAGCGTGAAATAGCCGATGGCACATTCACGGTGACCGAATACCGTGAGCGCGATATCTATGAGTATGGCAAGCATCGCAGACTGCAGATTGTCGTCATGGAGAGACGAATAGGCTGCAATGCAATTATGAATGTCGTGGATAAGCACCTGCACGCTCGATACATTCGCACAACAGGGGCAAGCATCAAGAGACGAGGCACACACGACACGATGCTGCAGGTGAGCAAAGCCCTCAAAGAAAATCCACATATCAGATATGCCTATCAGTTCGATATAAGGCACTTCTATGATAATGTGGCTCACCAAGTCGCTAAGGATGCATTCGCTCATGTGTTCAAGGACAAAATCCTGCTGAAGATACTTGGCAGTCTCATCGATATGCTGGAGACTGGCATCAGCTTCGGCTTACGCTCATCACAGGCAACTGGCAATCTCATTCTGTCCATCCACCTCGATCACCCTCTCAAAGACGAGATTGGCGTCAAGAATTACTTCAGATATTGCGACGACGGCCTGGTTCTTGCTGAGTCCAAGGCGGAACTCTGGGTGATTAGAGATGCCATCCACGAAATGCTCGAGGCTATTGGCTTCGAGATTAAACCAAACGAGAGAGTTTTTCCGGTTTCCGAAGGTATTGACTTTGTCGGATATAAGATATATCCAGATCATGTTCTTGTTCGCAAGCGTATCAAGAAGAAATTCGCAGCTAAAATCAAGAAAATCAAATCGCGCAAACGTCGTCATGAACTCGTTGCCTCATTCTATGGCATGACGAAACATGCCGACTGCGTTAATCTCAATAATAAACTGATAGGAGAAAAAACTATGAGATCATTCAAAGACTTAAAGGTCACTTATAAACCTGCCAACGGGCAGAAGTATTTTCCTGGTGATACAATCTCTATAAGAGATCTCGTCAATCTGCAAATCATCGTGCATGATTTCCAACTCGGTGTCAAGACACGAGAAGGCGAAGATCGATGTGTCGTGTCAATAGAGATGGGGGGGCAAATGAAAAAGTTTATTACAAATTCGGAGGAAATGAAAAATGTGCTTAGCCAAATTGGGGAGATGCAAGACGGATTCCCATTTGAGACAACCATCAAGGCAATGTCTTTTGGCAACGGTAAAACCAAATATGTTTTCACCTAAATGGAAAAAATTAACGGTAGCCCTGACGTGCAGCTCTTAGAATGCACTAATCCGGTTAGAGGCTATTGGCGCATCAGATTCGATGTGCAGATTAAGGATGACGGATCTGCTGACTACTACGAACATCGGTTCTTTGCTAAACCTCAGCTCGAAGTCATTAAATCAGTCATCACAGAGTTTATCAATGAGCAGACGAATACAACCATTCTGTCCGGTCTCAAATACGAAAATCAGCTTGTCTGGCTATCTGCCGAGAACCAGGCTAATTACAAAGCTGCTTATGATCTTGCAGTGCAGACGCAGGGAGAAAGTCTACCATACAAGGTCAAACTGGGTGGCGAAGATGCTCCAGTCTATCGAGAGTTCACATCATTGCAGGACTTCAAGGCGTTCTATCTATCTGTGCAGAAGCACATCAATGACACCATCAATGACGGATGGAAACGGAAAGATGCCATTGATTGGAGCAAATATCAATAGCTCTTGCGAAAATTAATAACCATATCTTGACGGCTTAATCAGTTTGTTCTGGTTAAGCCGTATTTTTATTTCATCCATTTGCATATTATATTTGCAGTAAAAAAGATAATATGCAGCAGCAGACTAAAGAAAGAATTCAATACGGCAGCGCCATGGTAGTCTTGGCATTTGCCATTGCACTGGTCTATATCAGCTACTTCCTCTCCAAGGACGTGACTGATAACGTCCTCTGGTATTTCGGGCAGAGCCTCATGTATGTGGCATCCTTCTTTGGCGTGAACATCGCCATGGATGTCAAATTCGACAAACTCCAGAATAAATTCAAAAATCACAATAATAATGAAAAGAAAGATTAAGTACATTTTCGTTCATTGTACTGCAAGCCGACAGACATGGTCAGTCGATGCCTTGCTCAAGGAATTCACCAACAAGGGCTGGCACTATCCTGGATATCACTGGATTGTGGAAGCTAATGGCAAAGCTACGCAACTCATGACAGAGGATTTGCCATCGAATGGAGTCAAAGGATACAACCATGAGTCTATCAATGTCGCATATATGGGTGGCATCTCACGCTCAGGAAAGCCTATCGACAACCGCACAGATGAGCAGAAAGCTACACTGCGCGAGCTTCTCACTGAGTTGAAGCAGCGATATCCTGAAGCTAAGATTCTGGGACATCGAGATATTTCACCAGACCTTAACCATAACGGCAAGGTGGACGTCTGGGAGCGCATCAAGGCCTGTCCATGCTTCGATGCAATTCCTGAATACGCTGATATTAAATAATTGAAGCCATGAAGGGATTCGAGAGAAAAATGGTCATTGGCTGCATGTTCCTGATGGTGCTGCTGACGATTGTCGGCAGTTTCCTGATTTTCGACAGCAGACAGAAAAAGGCTAATGAGGAGATGAGAATGCAGCTGCACCAGCTGCAGTTGCAATATTCACCGCTGCAGCGTGATACTGTTCGTGACTCCATCAAACTCATCACTCAGCAGGTGATGGTCATGGACAGAGGCGAATATAAACTGCTGGCTGCAGACAGACAACTTCTGAAGGATCTGCAGTTGAAAATCAGTCAGGTTGTCTCAGATCAGCGAGTGTCCATGGTCACTGCTGATTCAGTCAAGACAACCAGACATAATTCTGTTTTCGCATATAGTGATGCATGGTTGTCACTGCGTCTTGATACGGCAGACTCCATCTTGACATACAGAGCAAGAGACAGCCTTCAATGCATCGTGGCAAGACAGTTTAAACATAAGTTTCTTTGGTGGAAGTGGGGAACAAAAGGTTATAATGTCAAGGTGCTGAACTTCAACCCACATTCTACAATATTATATAATAGCTATATACAAGTCAGCAAATAATGGCAAGACAGGAAGTATATACAACCATCGTCAAACTCAACTCTGAGGAGGCGAAAAACCGACTCAAGGAGTTGGAGGACAAAGTCGCTCGTCTGAAAAAAGCTAAGCAGGATGCTTTTTCGACGGGCGATTCCCGTTTAGGCGCATCACTCGCTAAAGACCTGAAGGCTGCTGAGCGAGAGATGAAGCAATTCAAAAACTCTACCATGAGCGTCAAGGAGACACTCAACAATCTCTCTGATGCCAGTCTCGGACAGCTGGAGAAAGCTGCGAGACATCTGAAGGGGCAGATGAAAGCTGTCTCTGACCCATCAGATTATGCTAAGTTAGAAGAGCAGCTCTCTAAAGTCAAAGACCAGATGCTGCATCTGAAGGGGGCTACCAAACAAGCTGAAGCAGAAGCGCAGCGCATGACTCAGACGCTCAATAATCTGCAGCATGCATCCATTGATGATCTCAATTTCACAAGAGGCAAGCTTCGCTCACAGATGAACTCAATTGATCCTTCGTCAGATTCTTATGCACAGTCTGCCGCCAAGTTGAAACTCGTTGACGCAGAACTTGAGCGCATTAGACAATCTGAGCAGAAGGTGGTCACACTCATGCAGCAGTATGACAGAGAAATTGGAGAGGCAAATGTGGATATCAAGGAGACCAAGCGTCAGATGCAGCTCGTTGACAACACACTCGCTCATCTCAAGACATCATCTGTCCGTGATTTGGAATATTCAATGAAGGTTCTCAACAAGGAGATGAGAGGTCTGGACAGAGGGTCCGAAGCATTCAAACAAATGCAGCAGCAGGCAAAGCAGTTGAAAACAGAATTGGAGGCAGTACGTGCTGAGGGTAAAGCGCAGCAGTCATGGATAAACAAGACTGCAGACTGGTTCAACCGTATGCAGGGGGTCATATTAGGTGCAATTGCTGCCGTTTCTGGCTTGACATTCACAATAAAAAGCTGCGTCGAGAAGTTCGCCTCCATGGATGAGGAGATGACCAATGTCCGGAAATATACAGGACAGACTGCAGATGAGGTGGAGCGTATGAACGAGGACTTCAAGAAGATGGAGACTCGCACGGCTCGCGAGAAACTCAACCAACTGGCAGGTGATGCTGGTAGATTGGGCATAACGGCAACTTCTCTCGTCGAGGAGTTTGTTGACGGTGCCGATAAAATCAATGTCGCATTAGGTGATGATCTCGGAGATGAAGCTGTCTCGCAAATAGGTAAACTGGCTCAAATGTTTGGTGAGGACAAAACAAAAGGTTTGCGAGGTGCGATGCTCGCCACTGGTTCTGCAGTCAATGAGCTGGCTCAGAATTCTTCTGCCTCAGCAGGCTATCTCGTTGATTTCACCGCCCGTGTGGCTGGTGTTGGCAAACAAGCTGGCTTCACTCAGGCGCAGATCATGGGTCTCGCATCAGTCCTCGACCAGAACATGCAGCAGGATGAGACCGCTGCTACTGCCGTGCAGAACCTTCTCGCCAAGATGTTCCAGGACTCAGCCAAGTTTGCCAAGATTGCAGGACTCAACGTTAAGGAGTTCTCAAAGACATTGAAGGAGGATGCGAATGGAGCACTCCTCCAGTTCCTGGCAGCACTTCGCTCCAAGGGTGGTTTTGCACAACTCGCACCTATGTTCGAGGAAATGAAGATGGATGGATCGAGAGCAACTGGTGTCCTTACCGTCCTCGCAGACAAACTTGATGATATCAAGGCCGCTCAGGATCTTGCCACAAAATCATATGCTGAGGGAACATCTGTCATCAACGAGTTCAATACTCAGAATGAGAGCGTCCAGGCACAGCTCGACAAGGCTCAAAAGAAATTCCAGGATCTTGCGATAGAGTTGGGGCAAAAGCTCTACCCTGCGGCACGATATTGTATATCTGCAGCTAACCTCGGTGTTCGAGCACTCTCAACACTCGTTGACTTTGTTAGAGATTACTGGAAAGTTTTGGTTGTGTTGACTGCAGCTATTGTTACATACACGGCTATTTCTAAGGCTAAGCTCATAGCAGACAAAGCACAGATGCTATGGCTTAACATCATGATTCTGCGAGAGAAAGCGCATATCTTCCTCATGGGGCTCAAGACATCTGCTCTCAAGACAATGGCAATTGTTCAGATGGCGCTGACGAAGGAGATAAAACTGACCACAGCTGCGCAGATGTTGTGGAACAAGGTGTTGTTGGCCAACCCTATCACAGCCGTGATAGCTGTTGTCGTAGGCCTCACAGCAGCAATCGTTACCTTATCCAAGGAGACGAGCACGGCAGAGCAGGCTCAGCGTGACTACAATGATGCCGTGACCGTTGCCAACAAGCAGGCTGCAGAAGAGGAAGCATCCATCATGCGCCTCGTATCTGCCATCCAGTCAAACACTAATGCCGAGTCTGACCGCAAGGCTGCACTCGAAGAACTCAATGGAAAGCTCATGCGTGAGCATCTGGGCAACATTACTGAAGAGGCAGTTCGAACAGGTCAAGCTACGAGACAGATTCAATCATACATCGACATGATGAAGAAGAAAATCGTCATCGATGGCTTACAAAAAAAACTGGCAGAGTCTATCGCCAAGCAAGCAGAGGACGAAGATCTGTTAGGAGAGGCTGATAATGACAGTAGAGGTTTCTGGAAGCGTTTTTGGGACCGCCTCAATCCTCTGGCTGGTGGAAAGACACAGAAGTTGAACTTCGCATCCGACCATAAAGACCAGCTCCTTCAGAGTGTTGAGCGTGAAAAGCAATATCAGCAGAAACTCATCGACAAGATTAATCAACTGGAGTCACAGCATTTTGAGGTGAATGACCCAGAACCTTGGCGCAATAATGGCTTCAATGGCAAGGGCAATGATGGTACCATCATTAAGAAGCAGAGTACAGCCGGCACTCATCAGGTTTCAGAAAAAGAGCACAAGGCTCGTGTCAAGGCAGAGAAGGCAGCTGCAGCCGAGGAACGTAAGCGCCAGGCTGAAGCCAAACGCAAGCAGAAGCAGGCAGCCGATAGCATCAAGGCTGAGACAAACGAACTGATGGCAGACAACGCCAAAGCCTATGCAGAAGGCAAGAAAACCTATCAGCAGTTCATCGATGACAGACAGAGCATCCAAATTAAGGGTTTTGCCAAGCTGAAACAGTTATATGGTGCAGAGAGCAATGAGTATAAGCAGTTGCTCGATAATCAGGTCAATGTTGTCAAGCAACATGATGATGCCATTCAGAAGATGAATGAGCAGGCCATTGAGCGTGAACGCCTCCAGAAGGAGGCTAACATCAAAGCGCAATATTATGATGTCAATTCGAAAATCTATCAGAATGATACCGCTCTCAATGAAGCCCTATATAAGAATGATGTCGAAGCCATGAAAAAACGTCTTGCACTCTACAAAGACAGAGAGGGCAGCGAGGAGTGGCTGGATCTGAAGGCTGAGATGGAGCAGGCTGAGCTCGACCACCAGCTGCAGATGCAGGAGAACTACATGAGCCAGCTGAAGGAGTTGCGTCAGCAGTTCGGCAAGCAGGATGTTCAGGCACAGGAAACCATGTACCTCAATGGCCTTGATAATCTCTACAAAAAGGGACTGATCAAGGAGGAGGAATATCAGCAGATGAAGTTGGAGATAACCAAGCAGTTCGCTGCCCAGAGAGCGCAGATTGAGGCTGAGGATCATGGAGCAGGATCTACACAATCCAAGATTGACTTCAAAACAAATGAGATGGTCAATAGCGCCAAGGCTGCAGCCGGGGATGCACAATCAACAAATGGCAGTTTCGGTGGATATTTCGTTTCACAGGTGCAGAACTATCAGAATACCATGGAGAAACTGAAAGAACTCTATGGTTCAGATGAGCAGAACCATGCAGCCTACATGCAAGCTAAAGCGCAGGTGACTTCAAATTTCCTCGATGGAATGGTGCAGAGCACACAGGTTGCATACGATGGCATCAACAATATCATGTCAGCCGCATCAGCTTATTCGCAAGCGTGTTCAGATCTGGAGCAGGCTAAAATCTCCAAAAACTACGAAAAGCAGATTGCTGCAGCAGGCAACAACTCCAAAAAGAAGAAAAAACTGGAGGAAAAACGTGATAAGGAATTGGCTGCTGCCAAGACCAAAGCCAGCAAAAAAGCCATGAAGATTGAGATTGCTCAGGCTATCGCTTCTACTGCAATGGCTGCCATCAATGCATATTCTTCCGCTGCCAAGATACCAACAATAGGTTGGACCTTAGCACCGATCGCAGCAGGCATGGCCACTGCAGCTGGTATGCTGCAGATTGCTACAATCAAGAAGCAGCACCAGGCAGAGCAAGCCGGATATTATTCTGGCGGTTATACAGGAGGTAGGCGATATCGCAGAGAGGCAGGTGTTGTCCACGAAGGTGAGTTCGTTGCCAACCATCAGGCTGTCAATAACTCATCGATACGCCCGGCATTCGACCTCATCGATCGAGCGCAGCGTGCAAACACGGTCGGCTCACTGACCGCTGATGATATCAGCAGAGCTCTCGGTTCTGGTGGTGGGGCTGCAGTCGTCACTCCTATCGTCAACGTCAGCAATGACAACAGTGAGGTCCGTGAGTCCCTCGATGGGGTTAATACCGCCATCACACGTCTCAACCAGGCACTTGATGATGGCATCGAGTTGGAAGTCCCTATTGCCGGGCGCAATGGCATACATCGCAGACTTAAAGATTATGAGAGAATTCTAAATAACAAGTAGTATGATTACATGCATTATCAATGGGCATAAAGCCTATCCTATATCTACATCATCCATCAAGGTGACATACGCTAACCAGTATGTCACCGATGATGGTGAGTACACCTATGACATCACCTTCCCCATGAATATACTGGAGAACCGAGTCATCTTCAAAAACGTCTCACGGCTTGAAGTCAAAAAGAATATTGCTAAATATGATGACTGCAAGTTATATTGCAATGGCAAAATCATCATGAGCGGTGTCGGAACTGTACTCTCTATTAATCAGAAAGAAGTCAAAATGCAGATTGTTGGCGGCAAGTCACGCATCAAATTCAATGAACGCATGACCAAGCACTACATTGACGAGATTGACATGGGTGAGTCAACACCACCAGGAGCTGTTGTTGATAAGTCTGCAGGATTCCACGATATCTTATATAAACTCAGGAGTGTATATAGGCTGGATACCGACCAGACAAAATTTCTCGGAGAGAGCGGAAAGTGGTGCTATGTCCCTTGCAGGGACGAGACACATAATCTCATAGCCAACTTTGTTGGAGTTGACCGGACTGGAAATCTCATCGGCTCCAAAGACCCGTACATAACTAATATTGCCGTCCAGCCTAACCTCATGTATATCCTCAGAAAAGTAGTTGAGCATGAGGGCTACCGTCTTTTGCGCAATGATTTCGACGTGAGCCCATGGAACCAGCTCTACATTGCATCAGCTTACAAAACGCAGGAGCTTCGCAAGGCTCTGCCTCACTGGTCAGCATACACCTTCATCGAAGAGTTTCGCAAACTCTTCAACGCTACAGTTTATTTCGATGATATGGCCAAGACATGTAAGATTATCAAGGCATCTGAGTTGACAACTGTAGGGGACGTTAATGTGGAGCCGCTTGAAGAGTATACTGGTGATTATGACTCAGATGGTTCTTTCACCACTTCGTCAACCGCCAATTTACAATACAACTTAGGGGAGGCGGCCAACAGAGACGAATACGAGAGTATATCTCAGAAAGTTTTCGATAATTTCCCCGTTTTTAATAGTTTTGACGGATTCGGCCCATATAACCAGTTCGAGGTTGACACAAACGGATGGGATGAGAAAAAGAAGCGCACTACCATCATAAGATGGCAGGGCAGCTACTATATCTATGTCGAGGACACTGATGGCAACAGATCATGGCAGTTAGCTGGTGTCTGGTCACCACTTGTGCGTGATCCGGCATCTGACGATTACACAGACCTCAATATATCGCCAGCTGCGCAGGTTGTGGAGGACGTTGAGTTCAAGTCATCCATTTTTGAAAATAAACATCAGGAGAAGAGATACATGCTCTCAAGACCAAACGACAAGGAGAGTGATGCAAAGGATAATGATACAGATGATGACGGCCTTAGCTACGTGTCAGTGCAGGATGCGTTGGACGATGACTCGTCATTAGATGATAGCGAGGATGATCAGGAGTGCATGAATATCTTTTTCTATTTGCCGGGGAGAGTGCAGAAATATGAAAATGCAGATAGTTTCTCTGTCTCATGGGTGGGGGAGAAATCAAGATGGCCACATTTCATCACGGATTGCCGCATCAATGTTAAATATCGAAGTATAGGCCATGGCTCTATAGATCTGTCTAACCCTTACAGAGATATTGAGAGAAGCTCACTATCGCTCAATCCGTATTTTACTGCAGGAAATAGCATCGGCTTATTCCATAAAACAGGATATAAAATTGATAATAAAAATAGTCTTGAGATTAAATTTAAGTCAGATAAGATACCAGATCCATCAGACATATACATCATAAGAGGCAAACGTTTCGTTTGCGAAAAAGTGGAGGTGGAGATTAAAAATGATGGCATAGAGCCTATCATGACGGGCACTTTCTATATGTGAAAGTACATATAAAAAGTGTTTGAGAGAAGAATGAGGAAAGTTTACTGGTAATCAGTTACTTTCCTCATTTTGGTTAAAAGTGGCGAGGACAGACGAAGACGGGAA
>ERZ773186.61-NODE-61-length-102397-cov-81.985333_pt1 | contig 102397 bp, 157 predicted proteins | sample MGYA00581000_ERZ773186 | MGnify/ENA primary metagenome ERZ773186 (study PRJEB29015, sample SAMEA2737752) | human gut metagenome | biome: human gut; feature: human-associated habitat; material: faeces | place: China | collected 2012 ...
TGTTGCATTCTCTATCTAAATGCTTCACGTTCCATAATTATTTACTTTTCTTAGAACCCTTTTTAGAGCTCTTCTTTCCACCTTTACAAGCCATAATTAATTCTCCTTATTACTTTTAATTTTAATGTATTTCAACCAAGCAAAATGTTTTCTTTGTTTACAGTAGTCAAGATTAGTATCATTGTTATAAGCTTCTTCTTCAAAAGATACATCATGATACCTATCTCCTTGTTTATCTGATAATCTAGCTATAGATATTATTAAATATTCAATACCATACCAAATATAGAAAGGCAACCACAACATTTCTTGCATCTATTTGAGATGAATCTTTTCGTGATTATATTCAATATCTGTTATTTTAGATTTATCTCTAGTAAATATCAAACCAAATATATTGATATATTTATAACCCTTAAATGGTATAAATTTGTTCTGTATTACTTTCATATCACTTCTCTCCTGTTACTTTATTGCGAATAGCAGTTTTTGCCTTTAGTTTCTCTCTATCCATAGCAGCTTTATCAGACATACGTTGCAATTCAGTTTCATGCTTCATTCTATCTTTTTCAAGCTGTATCTTCTTATTTTCAGCTTCTCTCTTCTGCTCTATCTCTCTACGCTTATTATTAAGTTCTAATTGTTTAGTAGCAATATCAGAATTTATCTTCTACTATTCTAATGCTTGTTTTCCTATTTCAATTGGATCAGGAATACCATTCATATCTTGATCCATATTCTCAGCACCACGATAAGCATTAAGTTGTGCTACAGTAATTTTAGTAGCATTATCTTGATCTACTTTATATTTTTCAAGATCCAGTTCAGCTTCCTTAAGCATAAGTTCTTCTTCTTTAAGCTGATTCTGTTGTTCTGCCATCTGCTGTTGAGCTTGTTGTTCAGCCTGTTGCTGTTGCTGCATCTGTTCCATTCTTTTCTGCTCAATTTCCTCAAGTCTATTCTTAATCATACTCATATTATCTAAAGTAATGATTTCAGCAATATCTAATAGACTAGCACCATTCTACATAGCAGGTTGTAACAGTTGCTTTAATTGATCTATATATTGTTGATTCTTAGTACTATCATCTACAAATATATCCATATCTTCATAGAAGAAATTATCAGATAATTGTACAAATGCTCTAGTGGCATCATCCAATATATAATTCAAGTATCTCTTACTATCTTTCCAAGCAGCTTTAGAAGTGTTCAACAGCATAGTTAATACTCTTCTTTTTACCTAATTGTGATTCCAGAACCAAGGCTCAGTAATATGATAAGACATATTAACGGCAGTATTAGCATTACTTACTAATTCACTAGCAGCAATCTACCCTTGTCTTTGTGGAGTAATACCAGTAAGCTTAGCTACCATGTCTTCAATCTTTTGCATCAATTGAATATACTCAGCTATTACATTACTCATAGTTAAGTCCCAAGAAGATAACTAGTTGAATTGAGATGGTTTACCTCCTTCACGTCCTGGTATATCCCACCCTTCATCATATGGGTTAATAAAAGCTACACCTAGTGCACTTAAGTAATGCATCCACTTATTAACATCAATATTCATAGATTTAGGTATCTAAGTAATATCCATTACTGCTACTTTACCTTTATCTCTAGATAATGCTAATTCAAGTCTATACCATACCACAATATACATATACTGTAATGGTTTCATCATGCTTACTAATGATCTAGGCTTACTATTAGTATTGTTGTACACTACACCAGTGTAAGGCAATTTCTGTGAATTAGGATTATCAGCAGATATATGTTGATATTCAATAGGCTGAATTCCTATGTACATATCATCACCGATTCTATATCCTTCCCATACTTCAATAATCCAATCCCATTCTACAGATTGTTCTGTACCTATTACTTTATAATCTTCATCTACTTGAAACTCTTCAACTTCTCTAGTTTCTGGGTTTAGTAAAGTAACAAATCCTATCTTTTTGAAAGACTTCCAACAGCAATGATATACTACTATATGATCTATATCAAATGGATTATCTGTAAAACTATTAATTTTGTGTAGTTTAATAGATTCATAATCTATACTAGTCTTTCTTATCTCTGGATTATTACCTGCTCCAGGTCTTTGATCAATAAGTTCTAGTAGTTCATTCAGTTGTCTTTCAGACATTTTATCATAGAATCTGTCGTATATTTCAGTAGCAGACATGATCATCTTTCTACGACACCAAGCTGCATCATCTATGAATTCTAAGTCTAAAGAATGTTCATAATCAAAATACATAGGGTTTACTCTTTCTACATAAGGATCTCCGTTGATTACACCTATATAGTATATTTCTTCTCCACCTATTAAAGCATCTTTCCAGCCTTTATAGAATTCATGAGTAAGATTCAATTTTCTCTTGAGGAATTGCAATGCATGATAAGCTTCAGTTTCTGCTATATCCTTATAATCTTTCTATAGATACTTAGCTATAGCTTCCGGAGTCTAGATTTCTCCTGTAGCTAATGCTTGTTCATATCTGGCTGCTTGTTCTGGACTTAACTTACTAGCTATAGTAGCCTGAATATAATCCATTAGCATTTCTTTGGCTTTTTCCTATAGTTCACTAGCAGCTATATCACTTGTGCGTTGTGGATGAAAATTAAAAGGTCTTTTAGTTTCTTCACCAAGTAACTAATCTACATATGGTTTAATAATATTATAATCCTATGCCATAGCAGGAAATCCATCATCTTGTTTAAATGGATTAGTTACATATTTAAGATCCTTTTCATTATATATGCTATTATATAAATCATAGTAAGTCTACATCTCGTCAGATCTAGATCTACCATTACCACCAAATCCTGAATCTCCAGCGCCTACTACATAGTCTACGCAGGCTTCTTTCCAGGCTTGTGTCTTCTTTGACATTGGTAGTTTCTGTGCAGGGAAACTTTTAGTATTCTTCATAGTTAAAATGTATATACATTATCGTCATTAGAAAATACTCTAGGAGTATCATCATTGAACCAACTCTGCGCAAAAATTGGTCCATCGAAGAGCATCTTCTATTTGTTTTCTTTTTCTTTCTTTTTAACAACTACATTATATAGTTGTTCTCTATATATCATAACCTACATCAACGCCATCACTCGGTCAAAGTTACCTGTATCGTTATAGCTTATTAGCTCTTCTAATAGCGGCTCTGATAGTATCCTAGTTAGGTTTTTCTTACCTGGTGCATACTCTTCATTCAACCATTCTTTTATCATACCTTCCCCCCATTGCTTTATCTACTTATTCATGTGACAACCTTTTCTTCTTTGTACTTTAGAATTACTAACTATATCATTAATAATATCAGGTTGATCAGCTAATAAGTAATCACAATGCTTAGCAGTAAAGTAAGGGAATAGACCTTTGCGTTCATTTTCATACATTATACGCGCATTATAGTATAACGCTAACTTACGTAAGTTTTCATAGTATTCTTCAGCTGTTGCAGGTCTACCAGTATATTCAGCTACTATAATATCATAGTACTCTTCAAAGTTCTAAAACCTCTTATATACTATAGATGATCCTAATGAATTAGTACCAGACTAGTCATGATCATAAGGGTCTACACCTATTATATATAATCCAGCTGTTGCATCTTTAGCTGGATGTTCCCATATAACTATTGAACCAGTAGGATCATCATCTTTACCAAGTGGATACTTAGTAACATCACCGTGTTTCTTAGGTATCCATTTGATACTACCAGACTCATCAAATATTAAATCACCTACTTGTTTATGATTCTATAACTAAGTATTAGTACGAATAAGTCCTAATTGTTCCTATAGTTCTTTTTTGGGAAATATATTACCACCAAATTCTAGGCATGCTTCTTGCGGAGTAATACATCTTTCGGCTACATATCTATCTATAGTATTAGTATTAGTAGCGTTTTCTATTACTTTTCTACGTTCAGATAATGTGTATTCTAGAGCTAATTTGTGTAATGTATTTCCGTCTTTATCCATGTAAAGACGATTTCCTTTTTCATCTCTAATATCATTATTAGTATACTGCGGAATAAAAAAGCCACATTTTTTGTTACTAGTATGTTCGTCCCATATATTGTCAAATCCTAAGCAGTTATATCCATCCGGATTATAAAACATGTCTTTTAATGTTTCAAAATGGCTACCTTCATCACCACCAGTTCCAAAAGCTATCATCGTACCAAAAGCTACATCGTCTTGTTCTACAGATGGTCTAGCAATCTACCACGCAGCACCTAATTCTGGGCATGAACCTGCCTCTTCAAATATGATCAATTTACCAGCTTTACCACGTACTATATCAGGATTATCTTTCAAAGTAACGCCAATAATCTCTGACTTGTAACCCATTTCTACTTCTTTGCCAAATTCATCTTTAGTCCAGAATCCAGCTCGTTTACGCATAGTACTATTTACAGATCGTTTTTTACCCCAAGCTGTATTCTTATCTATAAAGTCCATATAGTCCCAAGCCTTAGTAAGAATACCATCTTCTGTAAGATACTGTTTATTAGAAGCATATATATACGTCTTAGTACCAGGCAATAGATAATAGTTACGGCAAGCCATCGAACCATTTTTATATGAATAACCTTTACGACGTGACTTAAGTACACACATGTGTTTACCTTGCTCTTCAGCTTCCTACATAGCCTAGAAAAAAAAGTAATCGTAATCGTAGAAGTCTGGGAACTATAATTCACGTTTTTTTACTACTTTTGTAGTACCATCTGGTTTATTTTTTATTTCATGTACAATACGTTGAATAGGACAAAAGTTAATATAAAAATAGTTATACCCAGTGATGTAATCTCCATCCTCTGCGGTATAACCATTAATACAACGATCTTTCTATTCGTCCCAGTATGTGTAATATTCAGTACAGCCAGCAGGATATTGACAGTACTTTCCAGTTTTAATAAATTCTAGTGCTGGCTATCTAAATTTATTAGAATTTTTAATTTTTTTATTGAAGTCTATCATGTATTTTATTTTTTAATTCATCTATATTACACTTATAATAGTGTAGTTTTCTATGACAGTTAGCGCATAATATAACGCATTTATTTATTTCTTTGTTTATAGTATCAGTAGAATGAGAATTCATATGAGATAGAGATTCATATTTGTCATTTAAGTGATGAAAATCTAAGCATGCTACATCAGATTCTCCACAACATATGCATTTGTCTTTAAATCTTTGTATATATTCATGTGTGTTGTTTCTTTTTTCTTTAAGACAATTTTTACAAATGCATATTCTATTTTTTATAGCTTTGTTTTTTAAATCAGTTTTATAAAAATGTTTTTCGGATAGTTCTTTACCACACTTAGAACATCTATATACATTATTTAATTCTAGAGAATTTTTATATGTACTTTTTAATTCAATATTATCTAAAGAACAATTAGTAGTGTTTCCATCTACATAAAAACAATTTTCATTAAGAGCTTTTTCTCCAAACTTTTGGTAAGCTTGAAGTTTAGATACATATACTAATTGATTTCTATTTATGTGGAATACTAGTAGGTTTCTATTATTATTTTTCTTTTTAAGAAGAATTTTATTTATAGGCTTATTAAAAAGGGTTACAGAGCCGTCTTTTTGTACTCTGTAACCCTAGTCATAAGCGATTTTGGTTGTGTACACTTTATCCATAAATCAGCTTTTTTAATTGGTCCCCCCGCTCAGATCCGACTGAGTACTCCAGTTTTAGAGACTAGTGTATTAACCACATATACTACAGGGGAGTATGTCAGGGAATATTTAATGTCTGTCCCTGTCAGACCTCTCTATCAGTTCAACGAGATTATTTCTTAAACAAACTCTTTAGCCAATGAATAGTACGCTTAATAATACCTTTCTTCTTAGGTTCAGCTACTGCTTCTTTCTTATATTCTACAACCAAATATTCACCGACTTCTTTAAGATAAGCATCTGCTTTTCGTTTGTTATCAATTTCTTTTTCAAGCACATCACAAATCTCTTCAGTGCTATTGCATTTTGTTAAATCAAGTACTTTCTTCATAGTTTCTTTATTTATATTCATATAACGTACTCATTAATTTATTGTTATAAACTTGTGTATAATTTGCACAAATTAAGCTAATTCATAAGGATTAATCTGAGCATCTCCACGTACTTTAGTAGTACTAACTTCTTCAGCTTTAACTGCCTTTTCGAGGAAATCTAGTGTCTGAAAGGTAGCTTTTACTTTTTCCATACCAGCTAATAGATCTTTAATCTTCTTTTCATCTAGTTGCTCTTCTAGAGAATCTTCGTAATACTTACTAATAGTATCTACTTTGTTTCTCATACTATCTAACATTCTTAGATTTCTAGTGTATATTAGCTTCTTATAATCATTTTCACAGGCTTTTTCTTCTACTGTAAGCTTATAATCTTCATTACCAAAGTATAACTGCTTAAGCTTCTTTTCTCTGATATCTGGTTCTAGCTGAAGTACATATGGAGATTTAAAATACCACATAAGTACTATATAACTTATTACATTTGTAGCTTGTGTTTTATCTGGCTTATCAGCCTCCCATAACTTTTTAAAGAATGGGAGACCCAAAGCGTCAGGGTGTATTACTACTTTACCACCATTTATATCAAATAATTTCATCGTATAGGTTCGGCACAATCACAACATTGCTTTGCAGAGTTAATATTACTTTGTTTACCGTTTTTGTATTTTTCTAGTCTTACAAAGTAATCACCAAAAAATTCTCTAGGCACTAGAAAATATTCAAAATCCTCGTATCTATTTTCAATACCATAAAATTGGAATAATACATCCCCTGGTTTAGCTGTATATTTATATTTTCCGTTAATATATACTTCACACTCTTCAGTTATACTGAACGCGCTTCTATTGAAACATTCGCCATTTTCCAAAGGTGCTGGATTTAAATCACTATCTAATACAACAGGATAGCATTTATTGCTCACTAAAACTTTCTTCATAATTACTCAGTTATTTCTTCAACGCTAGGTTCAAAATTCTCTGGTATGAACTCTTCAGGATGTTGAGCTCTGTATTCCTCTTCAGCCTTAGTGTTTGCAATAGCATCTAATAGCTGATAAAATTTTAATTCTACAGGTTCCTGTTGTTCAGTAGGAATAGTAGGCATTAGTTTCTCCATAGATTGTTTCATTGCATCTTCTGTAAATTCACCTTGCACAATCTCTGTTCTATATAACATACCATTAATACGAACTTCAATAAAATTTCCAACACCTGATGCACTTACAGGAATAATTGTAATATCTAGATTTTCCATAATTATTCTTTTACTTCTTTAATTTCATTATTTTGTTCTGCTGTAGCTTCTCCGAATCCTTTTTCTCCTCTTTCTGTTTCACTCAGTTCTTCTACCAAAGTAGGTTCTAATATAGAACAAGGAACAATGACTAGCTGAGCAAATGGTTCATCTGTAGTATATACTGTAGGAATAGCATCTGTAGTTACTTTAAATTTAGCCATTAACTCTCCACGATAATCAGAATCAATCACTCCAATACCATTACACATAATAATAGATCTTTTAGAGATAGATGATTTCATACAGATAAATCCAACATATCCTTCAGGAATTTCTACAGCAATATCAGTGTGATATACTAGTACTAACTTGCCACTATTATCTACTTCTTGAGTAATACGAGTAGTATATAGATCTAATCCTGCACTGCTACTAGTAGCTCTAATAGGCAACTTACCTTCAGATTTTTTAATCTCTTCTGTGCCGTCTTCTTTCTTTACTGAGTAATCTAACTTTTTAAATTTCAATTGTTCCATAAATCTTTTTCTACTTTTCTATAACCTTCTTCTAAAACTTCTACTATCTCTTTAATTATTTCATTCTTAACTGTACCAATATTAAGATCTTGTGTAACTTCTTTAGAGTGTACTATTCCGTGAGTAATACCTTCTTCATTTTTACGTATGAAGTGAACATGTAAAGTAGGATTACCAATACGATTTTTATTTACATCTATATCCTATGTTTCCCACCAAATAGCTTCTAAATTATTCATCTTGTTCAATATCTTTTGTGTTAATACTAATCGCTTTACCATGATGAAATCCCCAATCTAAGAATACCGTATTACAAAGTACATGATCTATGTGAGGTAGTCCACTTTCAGGATCTATTAATTCTCCTTTATCTATAGCAGTAAGATGTCTTAGTAATGCTGCTTTATATCTTTTCCAAAAATCTGGAAGATTTTGCCAACTATTATCTGAGTATTTCTGAGCTCCATAAGTAAGTACCTTACCAACATTCTCAACTACATCTAATGGAATCAAATCCATTCTTACTTTACCATAATCGTATTTCTTACCGTCATTCTCCATCTTCAATATACTTATTAGTTAAACAGTTGTACAATCCTTTTATCTGTAACTGTCTAGTTTCAATACTATCTGTATCTTTCAACTTAGCTAAACCTTCTAGAATATCATCCATGAATTCATTGTATGTTAAGGAATAGTTGTTGATCTTCTTATCTGCAACTTCCATTAACTTCTTTAACTCTTCACTAATATTAGAACCTAACTGTTTAGTATTGTTCTTCTCAAACTCCCATAGAGCTAACGAATCTTCTTTACTCTGCCTTTCCATATTCTTTCATTACTTTAATAAAACATCCAGCAACCCAACCAACTAAGTAAGCATATCCTTCATTACCACCAGTTGAAAAATCTTCACCGTGCATACCTGTAATTTCAAAGTAATAGTCAGAGACGTGAACAGATTCGTGGGCTATAATATCACTACCTACTAACTCTGGCTTATATATTATACATAGTATTCCATTAAAATAGTTAGAGTTTTGAATAACAGGTCTACATTCAGCTACTACATCATAATGATAAGCATTAGTCATTACATCTTGAGCATTTTCTAGTATCTTATTGAATTCTGGAGTAATCTCTAATATAGAGAACTTCTTGCATAGAAACTGTATATCTTCCTCACTCTCTACTATAGCTATCCAAAGTGTTCTAGGATACATATTATTAAACTTTCTTAGTATCATATTCTTAATAGTCTACTGTCACTAATTGCTACATACATCTGTATATTGTTAAGTAATACAGGATCAAAGTAAATAGAATCTAACCAGTGAATCTTATAATTGGGCGTTAAGCATTCTTCAATAAACTGTCTCATTTTATTTCTTTATATCTCTTTTTTAATTTAAGTTTAAATAAGTAAGCAAACATAATATCTTTAGTATCTTCATCATTTGACATTACTTCTTTAGCAAACTTAAATGGACTATTGCATATTACTTCTATAACAGGATAAGGTAAATTATATTTGTTTGCCAGACTTGAGTAAATTGATATCTTTTTTTGCTGTTGCATTTATATAATATTCACTAGTTTCTAACTCTGTTAAAGATTCTCTGATGGTATTAGGTCTAATAGAATTTATTATTACTATGATATCATCTTCATCCAAGTCACGATTTCTGTATAGTATATCAGATAATTTCTTGATTTCTTTATTAGAGTAAGGTTTCTTCGGAACGAAAGAAGTTAATTTTAAATTAGAACGTAAGTTAAAAAGATGTCTGAAATATCGTACTAACCTATTACTTCTATTCTCTACATGTACTATATGCCCATTATCAAAGATCATATAGAAATGTTTATTATTTATTTTATTATTCATTTACTCTTAGTATTAATGTTATTTGCACCCTATCTTTTATTATCTCTGGAATTAGTATCTTATTAACTACTAATTCATCTTCTGCTTTTCCCTGTACTAAAAGACCCTCTTTCTTGAACTTACTTATATATCTACTTAAGTTATCTGGAGTAATACCCATAGTACTTTTAATCATCCTACGATTGTCAGTATTAGCTACATTTTTACTTACACCAGGTATTGGAGTAAAGTTCACATCTAATTCAACGAACTTGGTAAGTAACTCCAATTCCCTATTTGTAAGTTGTAGTATACCATTTAAAGCGTTAAGGTATTCATAGTAAAGATTGCCTTTATTAACAGTCTTTACTAATTTATTCATCTAACAAATCTTTAATACTATTGAGAACTTTATTTAAATTATGGTATACAGTTTCTGCTTCTACTTTAACACACTGTTGAACGTTGCCTTCATTATAATCCTTCATCAATTCGCTATAATCTTTAGTATATGTATCAATCAAAGTATTAACGTATTCTTTTACTTTCTCTAACTTATCGCAACAGCATTCACATTCATCCACACCTTCTTGTGCTTCTTCACTGTACCAAATTACATAATCTTTATTGGCTAATTCTTCCATAGTAGAAGAATCAAACGCCATTGAAGTATAAGTTTCTGTATCTGATACTACTTCAGATTTCTGAAGTTCCCACAAGTTTAAATCTTCAACTTTAGTAAACACATCACCTTTTTCAGCGAAGCTAAAATCCTTAATTACTTTGTATCCTTCCATATGTTTAACTTTTTATTTAATATCTTTTGTTTAAATTCTTGTATCTTATTAAAGTTTTGTTTACACTCTTCGTAACCATCAATTCTACCTTGGTCATAACCTTCTTTCTTTCCTTGACGATAAGTAAGAGCACCAAAACCAATAATACTCACAAGTACTATTATTATTGTTCCCATAATGCCCTTAAAACGTATTAATATAATAAGTGTTTAAAATATTTAACATTTATTAATGTTTAGTAAAGTAATAGTAAAAAGAATGCCCTGCTTTGATGGCAGGGCAGCGATTTAATACTCTAAAAACATTCAATTCGTGAATGATAGCTTATTTAACGACTTTGGCTACAACGTCGTATGGCTTAACTAATTGTGAGTCTTTAAATAGATCAAAGTCTTTAGCAAATTTCTTAGGGTATACTATAGTATCACCAACCTTAATGGTACTATCAGCACCGGTTGGAATAGATAGAACAATACCTTTTGCAAAATCTGATTCAACTTCTTTAGTATGAGTCTTTACTTCATACTTATTAAAACCTTCTTCATCCTTTTCACCAGTAGGAATTTGCTCTGTATATTCTTTAGTAACCATGATAGGAGCTAAAGGTTTTACCAATATATCTTTTTCAAAACTATATTCCAATCCGTTTACCACTGTTTCTAGTACTTTATCTTCCATAATATTTACTTTATAATATCTATTAACGCAGTAAGTAAAGTAAGGTTACTCATCCATATGATTAAATTTGCGCTTAAATATATATCCTTTATGACATATATCCATTCTATCTTTAAAGTTAGCGCAATTCATATTATTAACAAACGCACAACCTACACAACAACCTTTACTAAGTTCAGGAGTAGCTATATAAGTTTTATTCCTGAAAACATACTCAATTCTATCTGCTTTTTTTTGTTCGTTCTTTTCCATAGTAATACCGTTTTAGGGGGCTACCTTTTTATTCAACGACCGCCAGAAAGGTAGCTAAACTGAGCCTACTTACGATTAGGATTCCCTGGTGCGCTTCTACTTTACAGTAACTTCTTTAAGCGTGGAATGTACTACGATCCCGTGTACTTAGGGCACATTACTTTGTTAATTTATTTAGTATGATATAAGCTAGACATCCTAACATACCTACTAAACATAGTGCAGTAAATTCTGTCATTTAACTGTATTTATTTCTTTCTTAAACTGTTTATATAAATCCTCAGAGAAAGTATATTCTATTTGTCCTGGTAAAGTAAAGGATCTATAATTATCATCTAGTTTATAGTTCTTACTTATCTTACTTAAGTAAAGGCAATTAGAATATTGCTAGTCTTTCTATCTTATAAAATAATAATTCATTCTTTGTTATTTATTTCTGGGGCAGTGATATAACTGTATATCATTGTTATTATACTTACTGTATATATAATTGCTAATATTGTCATAAATAAGTAAAGATTAATTCTAAAGTAATAGGACTTACATCATCTACTTTAGTTAATTCTTCTAATATATCTTCTGTATTCATACTGTATTTAACTGTATCTACTGTATACAGTAACGTATATTTAACTACATTAGTTGTTATTATTAACATTTATTATGAATATTTATTTAAGTTTAATAGCTATTTTTTAACATTATTTAAAATAAAAATATATAAAAAATTTTTTTGGTGAAGAAATCTGCGTGTGTTAAGCTGTACAAAATCAAGCCCCCTCTCTCTTTAATCGGGGGAAAGACCCCGTAGTAGTAACATTAATAAGTAAAAGTATGGCTAAATCAGATTTCAACAACTCAGTATTTGTAGTAAAAGTGTACGAACACACTACTCCTTCAATCGTAGAAGTATTTCCAGCAACTGAACAAGGTATCAGTGATGCACACCGGTATTGTGAAATTATGGGAAGAACTGGTAAAGGAAGATACGATGTGGTTGTGCCTATCACGCAAACCAACCATTAAATAAAGGGATAATTAATTTTATCCCTTTATCTTTTCTTATTAATATATAGCGCAAACCATAAATCAACAAAAATATGCACACAATACCTGAACAGTTATTATCTACCAAAGAAGAAGAAATAATTCACAACTACATCTTATGTAAAAAAGGAATTATAACCAAAGAACAACTGTTAGATAAAGAAGTACAGTTAAATCCAAACAAACTAAAAGATTTAACATTCTACTTAAAGAATAAAGAAGAATTAAAGCATCAAAACAAACTTGAAGAAGAAATAGAAAACTTTCAAGCAATGCTAATGTTCTTTGAAGAAGAAAACACTACATTTAGTAGCTATTACTTTAATGACCATTACTCAAATTAAAAATTACAAACCCATAAATATCAACAACTATGAAAGTAAAAGTAGACTATGACAGAAGTGAAATCGTTGAATTTCAATCTGATGCAGACAAAGGACACAATTATTTAAGATTAATATTTGTGCCAGAGAAAATGTCACTACTAGAAAGAGCGGCAAAAGGACGTTCATCAGAATATCAGATGAACTTCTATCCTCAAAGAGATAACGAAGGTACAATAAACCAAGAGTTTGAAGATGCTATCATTAATGCATTTAACAACAAAGAAATCGACAAAGAGCCTGTTTATGTAGACAGAGTAAGTGTAGAGATTGCACCAGTTGTTATGACTTATCAAACAGATAGTAGAAGAGGAAACTATTCTAAAGGTGACGTAATCATGGAAGGTAACAACGCTAGAATTTACACAAGCATCCAGCTTACTTGCTTGATGAAAATTGTAAAAGGTGAGGAAGTACCAATGATGAGTGAAAACGAGCTTAAAACTCGTGCAAATGCTATCAGAGCATATCGTATTGATGAAGGTCAATGGTATGATGCTGAAGAATATTTAGCAAATACAAATGACGAAACAGAAGAGGAAGAACAACCTGACATCATAAATGATGAACCAGAACAACCAAAACAACAACCTCAGAATCGTCAACCAAACAGACCTGTCAGAAGATAAACTAAAGGAGCGGTGCAAAAAAGCACCGCCCTTTTTTAAAAAGAAGCAACAAAACCAGACAATGATATAATCAATATATTTTATTTATAAAATACTTTACATCATGAAAATTCTAACTAAAATCATTAAAACAAGTGCAGCAATTGCAGCATTATCAGCAATAGCAGCAATTATAACAGGAATAATATTTGAGAGTGCGAAACTAACAAGTTATTTTCTTGGAATATTCATAGTACTTAGTTTAATCAACCTAAATATCTATATAATACTAGGCATGTTAGGTAAAGACACTAAAGACTTAGAAAATTAAGAACATATCTATGATAAAGCTTATAAATATTATAACACAAATCATAATAGTACTAGGATGTTGTGCTATATTAATATTTACATTATCTATAGCAATAGCATTTGCCAAAAATGATTTCACAACAATAACAAATATATATGATTATATATACATGTTAAACGTATCAATGAAACTCAATCACATAACATTTATGGCAATAATATTAATGATACTTAATATGATTAACAATACTATCTAGATTTGATTATCTTTATAGTAACTAAACAGAAAACCAGCGCTGTAAAGACTGGCATTTTTTCGTTTAACTTAATAAGGATACAGCCATACTATCCTTTACTTTATTATTACTTAACCACACACTACAGTCTGTGAAGATAGTAGTGTTTTAACTGATTATTAACTTAAAATTAAGATAAAATGCTAAGGTACACAATTTTAGATATTGTTATCAACAATAACGATAATATATCACAAGAAACATTTGAATGCTTCACAGAAGCTATTGAAGAAAATCCAAAAATTGATCTTATAAAATACATAAATCAAGAAATAGGAGAAATAGGAGATACTCAACATCGTATAATTTTACGATATGATAATGAATTCATACCTGTAGTAAAAAATATTATTGCAGACTTTAATCTAACAAATAATATTAAAAGTTAAAATTATGAAAACCAGAAAACACTTTATCAGAAAGTACGAACTCTTAGCAAGATGTATTCAAACTAACTTAGAATTATTTATACTACAATAGTAATGCAGCCAAGAGACAGTGGCAAGCCTGACAGAATGCAGAGCCTTAACTACATGTAGTATTAGTATCATCGTAGTGTGTGGTACAATTATTGTAAGCACTATCTAAACTCAGTATGAAGGAGTTTTCACTATTTTAGATTTGAAAAATAGTTCTGAGCATCTGTCACTAGATGAACAAAGAGTGACAACGTAACTATGCGTAAATAGTAGGGGACAGCATTAGCTGTCCTCTTTATATGTTTAATCAATAAACTAAAAAAGATATGACATTAGAACAATTTCAGAATCTTAAAATCGGCGACATAGTAGTAGCTAAATTAGTTAATTCAAAACAAAGTCGCGTTAACCCTGTTACTAACATTGACAGAGGAAATCTAAAACTACACATCGGTAAGAGTGGAAAATGGCGTAGCTATTTACAATTTGAAGTATTAACTGCGGACTACGTAGTCAAATGGATTAAACGAAGAATAGATAGTAAATCATCTCCTCATTTTACTATTGAAGTTAAAAGTGATACTGAAGTAACATTTAAAGTTCATAAAAAAGTACAATTCAATCAATGAAAAAGTTAACAGAACAACAAAAAGTCAGAAGGCAAATATTATTTAATATGCCTTATTTATTGCTTACTTTTCTTATCAAAGAAAAAGTATTAGATAGCTTTTTAGACGGCAGTAGTAAATATGCTCATGATAATAAAATAAACCTAGAATCATTTTATAGAATATTAAGAATTCCTGATATGGCAATTGAATGTACACTTATATGGAGATATACAAAAGAAGGACATCATTTTTGGAGAAAACTTCACAATAAATATAAAAACATATGGGAAATGAACGATTCTGGCGCATTGTTATTACTATCAGATTATTAGTATACTTACTAATATTATTAGCAGTAGTAATAGCAATAGTATTTGTAGCAAATAGTATTTAATCAATAAATAGTTATTATGCAAAAGTTAATGTATTTTTTATTTGGACTCATAACTGCATTATTTGCAGCTGTGATGATTATTGAACATCAAGGAATATATTTCTTTGATGAAGAAGTGTATGGACTGTTATATACCGATTATTGGAATTATTGGTATTACTCTAAAGTAGTGATAATCGCACTATTTATATTCTGCGTATTATCTTTTGTATATACACTTGGCAGTGGATATAAAGATAAAGACAATGGATACAAAGAAATCAAACCAAGCTGATTTAGCAGATATATGGTGGAATAAATTTGAAAACTGGTATGAAACACATCCAGTAACAAGAGTATTAATTGTAATAGATGCAATATTAATAGCATTTATATACTTAGTATTAACTTAAAACATTATCAAAATGAGTGAATTTTTATTATTACATGACAATGAATCAGGAGGAAAGCCAGCCACTGTAAGAAAAAGTATTATTTCTTCAGTTCTTCCATCAGAAGATTATTCAGAAGGATCAGCTATCTTTACTAAACTTGATGATGGAGAAACTATGATTCTCGAAGCAAAAGAATCAGTAGAAGAGATTTATAACATGTTAAAAGATTAAACAACATTTATCAAAAATGAAAAGTAAATACGTATTTTGGCTAATTGCAGCAATAGCAGCATTAGCAATTTTTATCAGTTGTGCAAGACCTCGTAGTCCTAAAGAAAAACAAATCCCTAAAACGGACACAATTGAACAAGTAGTAGCACCAACAGTACAAGAAGTGCTACAGTGGCGTGAAAGTATGAGATTAGACAAGTATGTAGATAGTGTGTTCTTGGTTATGCCAGAACAAGTACTAACTCAAATACTTGTAACCAAAGGTACAGATTTATCAAATCATGAAATTGTTTCTATTTATATTAGTAACAAAGACTTTTATGATAAATTAATAAAGAGGAGTATGGATATACAAAAAGAATATATACCAGATAGTATGCCAAGGTCCTCATTACCACAACTTAATAGTGACTCAATTCATGCCGCAGTACATTAGAAAATTAGTGTTAAAACACGAAGATGAATCTCTAGAGCAATATGAAACTAGAGTAAACAAAGAATTAGAAAAGCTTGAGAATTATAGTGAAGATGAAGCACATACTCATTTATTTGCAACAGATTCACAATACTTAGCTACTATAATGTTTTGTAAAAAAGATGATTCTATAAAGAAGAAAATAGGATTTTAAATATCATCAGATAAAGCTGTATTGGTTCGTGAGAATAGATGCAGCTGCCTCCTTACTGTGAGAATCAGTGACAAACATGTGGGGCTTATATCTAATCATTTCAGAGGGCAGCATTGCTGTCGTTTGAAGGTAGGTGGAGGAGATTAGTATTAGTGCAGACGTTAAAACCATGTACTCCAATAAGATTAGTTTGACAGCTATATCTGCTTATGAGTTAAAACTAAGTGAGAGTCATTTTAATTAGTATTTCAATTAAGCTGTATTAATGTAGAAGTTACACAACGATGTGAATCGTCAAGCCTGCAATATACTGCAATATATTGTATAAACTGTTACATGCCTTCTTTATTTACTGTAAGCGTACAGTAGAAAATGTGTGTTAATATATAATTAAGATTGATAAAACCATCTAGTTGCAGCTAGACGTCCTCAAAATATTGTATAATTAAAACTATTAAATATGAAAGAATGAATATTTTTAAGAAAATCAAACTGAAAATCAGTAGTTACAGAAGGCTAAAAGCCTATCATAGTAACATTAAACGACTTGCTGAATTAGAATTATTAGACAATCCTAAAAAGCAAAAAGAAGTTGCATTACGTTCACAATGTTTAATTCATGGGCACAAATGGAAAAATGAGCCTAATAACAATGAATTAAGCATTCCTATTACTAAAAGAACTTACTGTGAAAGATGTGGTAAGTACTATAGTCAAGAAATTTATAAACAACTTTAAATTCATATCAAATGAAATCTTTAAACTTTGTAATTATTGGAATTCCTGCATCAATCAATCAGGAAAGTATTGTAACAGCAGTAGCTCTTATGGCTAAGAAACTTGGTTTATCAGAAGTACATACAGAAATACTTGAAACAAGTAAATTTGCAACTAGCTCTTCAAATAAACAAATGATTGAAAACATCTTAAAAGACGTTATTACTGTATGTACCGCAGCTGGTCTAATGAATATTGCTGCAATCAATGCCAATTTTTGGAAATTAATTGAAGATGGTAAGTTAACTAGACCACAAATTGAAATGATGCTGGATGAAAAAGAAGTTACAATTGAGTATCTCAACAAAAAGGGATGTGCTTATATCTTTGATCTTTTAGTACAAGCAATTAGAGTGTTATAATTATGGGAAAGACCTATAAAGAATCTAATTTTCCAGGTTCTAAGCAATCAGGAAAAGCAGCTGAATATCAGTCTAAAAAGAGAGTTAGACATTCTAAAATGCAACCGTATAAAAGGGAAAGAGCTATAGTATAATTTTTGTTATAAGTGAAATTATGAGCAGAAAACAAAGAAGTTTAGCTAGAAAGATGCATAATAAACTATATCTAAAGGAAGCATTATTAGATGGAACATCTGTTCTTAAGGTGTTTAGAACACACTATAAAGCACATAAATCTAATTTTAACAACTTAGAAGCATATTATCGTCGTCTTTATATAAAGCTAAAAGAGAAAGAGGAAATGAAGAAGAAATTCTTAAGTGAAACACTTCCTCGAATAAAAGAAGCAAATAAACGTCGAGAAGCTGCATATTTAGCAGCTATTGGCAAGTAAACAGAATTACTAATTAAGTAGTTATGATAGAATCCAATCAACACAGAAGGTTATAACGCCAGACCCCTAAAGGTGATTAATACCTACGGACTATACAACGGTCAACCTTATTTAAGGTCAGGAGAAGGAAAAGGGCTAGCTATCAAATAAGGCGTACGAATAGATAGTATAACTTTCTATTTCTTTATTATTATGTGGACAAAAGAAGAACTAGAAAAGAAAACAAAAGAAGAACTGATAAATATTATTATTAAAATGCAGATAGATATTCGAGAAGAAAGAGATGAAATCTATCGCAGACGTTTATTAGATACTTTTTGAAAATTAATTCATTCACTTAAATAAATCAATTATTAACAATTAAAATCAAAAGAATTATGAAAAATTTTATGAACTTTGAAGGAATTATGTTAGGTGCAGCAATGTTGTGTGATAAAGTAACTGATGAAGGTTACAACTTTGAAGCTGGAATGAAAGCGCAAGCAGAAAAAGACGGTAAAGTTGAAGCCGCAGCAGTTGCAGAAGCTAAGAAACAGATACAACAAGAACAGTTGGAACGTGATTCTATGGAAGTAAAACGTAGAATCAAAGAATGTGACAAAGCTGTTTCTAAAGCTGAAAGAAACGGACGTTTTGCATCAAAACATAAGAACATTATGAAGGACTTTTCTGAAGAACTGAAGAAAGCTCAAGCTGAATTTGAAGCTACTGGTGATTACAAAGCTTGGGACAAAAAGTACTCAGAACTTACAGATAAGAAAGACGAAGCTATCGCAAAAGCGAAAGAAGAAATCTTTGGTTCAAGATACGAAAATATCTATCTTTAATCAACATCCAAATTCTAAATGCTTTTATGCTAAATAGAATAAATGTGAACCCTGCAAACTATATAAGTCGCATTGTCGCATTGAGGAGTTCGGGGCAACATGAACTGAATTGACAGTTCTATTCAATGCTTTTATGCTAGTAATAGGATATTATGCCTACTGATCATGTGCTATAAATAGATCGTTCTTTATTTAAATGCTTTTATGCTAACAAATAGAGGATAGTCTCATAGACGAAAAACAGTAAGTATATCAAAATACATATACATATAGTACTTTTATGTCTATATTTCAATCGAGTCTCTAGCTTGCTAGATGAGCACTTGGTATAATATGTATTCTGTCAAAGACTATAAATTCTAAAGTAATAGCAGCTTTATGCTATTATATACTAGATTTAATGCTTTTATGCTCATAATCAACAGTGTATACTATTACTTTAGAATTACATATTAAGTATAGAGAGTTTAATCGCTCTCTATACTACTAAAAGAGTATATTGCACTATTATATCAACCCAATGATATATGAAAACTCGTGTATGATGTATATCTCTCTAATTGAGGCGTTATCCGGTCTGCCAGGATATGAAGGCGCAGAGGTGTGCAAAACTCTTTATATTTACAACTTAAAATTATTTATCATGAGCTATATTGCAGCAGATATGTGGGGTGAACATCTATTCTATAATAAACCTGTTAGATATGTTCATGAAACAACAAAAAGAAGTTGGTGGATAGATCCAAAACATAATAATTCTATTAGTGTACCAATAGGTACGGCTAAACTATTTAATGATGCAGGATTCTTATATACTCATTATGTACCATTTGATAAAAGAAATATGTGTTTTGGAGATAATCCTATAGAAATAAAAGTATATTGACTGTTAGGTCATTGGATGAATCGTTTGGACGAGGGTTCGACTCCCTCATGCTCCACACCCTTTGCGGTTGAATAAAATAGTCAGAACAAATTGAAAATGTACGTGTACATATAACCAATCTGATAACGGAGTGTCCCGCACGGTTGTAGCATAGAATCGTTAGCTACCGTTTGACCGTAGCGTATAACGGCGCCTTGGGGCATTATGGTTTTGACAGCGAGGATGAAAATGAATAGGTCAATAACGTCAGAAATGACAAATCTTTTGTAACAGACTATACTCATATCGCAGCGTGATATGATAAGTCAACGGCTAAGCTAATGTCGTAAAAAGCTGGTTAAGAAATACTATGGATGTAACGGGTAACATCACAACACTGATAAGGTTGAGTTATAGGTTCGAGTCCTATTAGTATTACAAATTATCAAAATTAAAAACAAAAAGTATGAGTATATTAGATTTATTAAAGGAAAAGACTGCCAATGAAAAACAGAACTTTTTAAATTCTATAAGAATTAAAGCATCTACTAAATTAAAAAACACAGACGATAATAAAATAATAGATATAATAAGTATAGTAGATGCATTTAATTCATCTTTATCTGTTACTAATTTAATTGAACAATCTTCATGTGTTCCTAAACAGAATATAGTTTTACCTACAGAAATATTAGGTCAGGGTATAGATCAAATACCTTTACAAAAATATGACATCATTAGAGCGAAAATAGGTCCAAGTACACACTATGGAGTAATCTATAAAATAGATCCTGAACTAAATATTGCTTGGACAGTAAGTATAACTAGCGATATTGCTTTAAATAATCTAATTCCTATTAAAAGAAGCAGATTGTTTAAAACATTCTTTGTAGCTTATTTTCATCCTGTATTCTTAGACAAGAACAACTACACTTTTTGTAATGTTTTTGATAATAAAGAAGAATTTGATGAAGCTATAAAAATCATTAAAAAGTATTATAAAACAAACTTTAGAGTATGAGAATAGATTATAACAAGGTATCAATTATTCCTTTAGATTATAATAAAGGAGATAAAGGTTTATGACTAGCAGTTAAAAAGAATAATAAATATATTCTGAGATTACTAGCTATATTTGAAACAGCTCTCATTGAACAAATCAAAATAAGCAACAGAGATTTGTTCGATTATAATGTATTTTACAATCTGAAAGAAGCATTATTAGATTATGATTTTACTTTAACTAAAAAGAATTATAATCAATTAGATGCTTTAGCTTCAATAAATGAAAAGAAACATTATGAACAATACTTAAAAACATTTTGTAGATGAAAAAGACTTTAAATCAATTAAAGGCAAGTAGAAGGAACTTATCTCTTATGCTTTTAGCTGGTATGATTACTAATCTGAAACACATTAAACATTTTGTTAGAGATACAGAAATAGTAATAAGAATAGATACTCTATTAGCAGCTATAGAAAGACTCCAATCTTCAATTAAAGAAACTACTTATGAATCGTGGTCGGCATAAAAAGAGTAAAGAAAAAGAATTTGATACTCAAGCAGAAATCTTAGATACTATACGAAAAGAACTTTGGATATTATTAGCAATATATGAAGATCAACCAATACATAATATGAAAGATTATTTTGCAAAAGCGTGGATTAGTAGTAATGATGGAAGAAACTATCATAGTATAGTTAGATGGTATATTAATAGTACGTATTATCTTGATGATTTTATATGTAAAGTTAAAATAACACTTGATGGAGCAACTATTAAAAATAGTATCTATCTAATTAAATTTGAATTTGGAAGTAATTCAAAAATATTTAAATATAAACATGAATAAAAAAGGCTTAAGAGGTTTTATTAGGAATAAATTGCCTAAGACTTGGGAAATTGTTCTTACAAGAGAACGTAAACTTACTGCGTTCATTGAGTATGTATATGAATCAACTCCATCAGTAATGAAGGGAGGTAGAGGTTGGCGACGTGGTGTACATAACATTACAGTCGGATACAATAGATGCAAAATCTATGAAATGTTTCAAGCTGAAAAGAGTAAAGAAGGCTTGATATATTGGGTAGGCATCTATAATAAAATTAAAGATCTTGAACATCAAATGAATTAACATGGAAATTGTTCAATATGTTCGCTGGACTGAACCAGGAGAGCGAGAAAGACTACAAGAAGTAATGCAGCAATGCAGTGGAGAAATGGAATTTAGAAAAAAAGTAGCTTCTGAATTCAACATTAGTCCAATGGATGCAGCAGTTGTAGTAAAGAGATTCAAAAATGAATTTATCAAAATACTTAAAACAAAAGGATTATGTTAAAAGCAGGTATGTGGATCGCACAAGGTCCAGAAACTAATATATTGCTTCTTTTAAGCGGAGTAGAACCATTATTAGAAGTAGTAGGTGCAATCGACCTTAATTACTTTAAACAGAATGGTAAAGCTAAAGATCTTACTAAAGACAGTCCTGAAGTAGTAGATATTATGATGTATCCTGAAAAGTATACATTTGCATTACCATCTATTACTGAAGTAGTTGATAATGTAGGTATTGGTGATTTACAGACTCTAGAAGGCTTAGGAGAAGATTCTAGAAAAGATAAAATCATCGAAGAAGGTATTGCTTACTATAAATCAACTTTACCATTATATGGTGTAGAACAAGCTAAAGTAAGAACTAGACTGCATTTAAAGAAGAAATACAGCCTAAAAATGTCTCAAGCTAACTATGTATTTACTGTAATTTGTAAAGCACTTAACAGAGAACCATAATGAGCGATTTTAAGAGACTTATTGAAGCACTCAATGCTGAATTAGAGGAACCTTATAGGTTTACTTTAGACAAGATTATATCTTCTGCAAATTTTGATACTAAAGTATTAGGATATGCAGATAGTGTATTGGATGATTGGGCAAATATACCACCTAATTTAAAATCTAAGATAGTTACTAGTAACACTTGTCTAAGTATCAATAAGTGGATAAATAGAAGACTATGGATGGATATTCTTAATAATCTATTAGAAGATAAAATATTAAGTCTTCAAACAAGATTAGTAAGAGTAAGGATTGCTATTAATATGTCATTGAAAATGGCATATCCTCTCAATGAAGAAGAGAAAGAAGAATGGAGAGAACATATCTCAGATGTATTCTATAAAAGATGTCTAGCAGTAAATAATTATTATTGCAAAGAAATCATAAAACTTCCCTTCTGAATTTAAGGATTGTAGTTATTGGGTTAACTACAATCCACTAAAATTTAGCTATATGACACAAGAAATAATAGATCTAGTGGAGCAAGCTAAACAAGGTTCTCAAAAAGCATTTAGTAAATTATACTATAAGTATAAAACTGATATTTGGTACACGATTATGGGTGTAGTTAAGAATATAGATGTTGCTGATGATTTAACATCAGTAGTATTTACTAAAGCTTATGAGAAATTATCTATGTATACTCAACATATTTCATTTAATATGTGGTTAAAAACTATTGCTGTTAATGCATCAATAGACTATATACGTAGAAACAAAAAAGAGCAATTAAATAACTATGTTGATGAGGATGAAAATCCAATTCAACTATCTGCTTTAGAGAGAAGTCCTGAAGAAGATTTAATTCTAAAGGAAAAATTAGATATAGTCTTACAAGCTATACCTACTCTTAAAAAGAAATATAGAGATTTAATTAATGCTCGTATAGATGGTATGTCTTATAAAGAGATAGCCAGTAAGCTTGCAATGAATGAATTAGCTGTAAAAGGTGATTTAAACAAAGCAAGACAAAAACTTAAACAGAAAACAGATTATTAACAAATACTTTCAACAATATGACTAGTTTTTGTTTACTCCTTTTAGGAGCATTAGCATCTTTTATCATTTCTAGAATGTGTAAAAGTGCTAGTTTGTACGTATTCTTAGTATGCGTACTTTTACTAGGCTTTGTTGTAGGTACTGGAGTAAAAAAGGTAGTTGCAAATACCTCAGATACTCCTTCTCAAGAGTTAGTTGTTACTATGGCTCCTAATCCCACATCTCAAGGTTCTACTGCTTTTGTAGGGACAGTAGATAACCAATCTTATGAAATGGGTCAGGAAGACGGAGGTGAGACGTTAGTAACAACTGATAGAGAAGATATACCTACCATGCCTAACAATGCAGAGATAGAAGATGACAGTTGACTGCACTTAATTTCATAATTTAAGTGTATTAATTGTTAAGTTATTAATTTATTTAAAACATAATCAATATGGCAAAAAGAAATAAAGGTGGAAAGACTCCAAGTGCAAAAGCAGCAAGAAACTTAGAAGCTTTGAAAAAAGCTAAAGAAGCAGTAGAAGCTTCAGCTAAAGTAGAAACAACAAAAGTAGAAGATTCTAAACCAGAAGAAAAGAAGCCTGAAGAGAAACCAGCTGAACAAAAGAAAGGTGGTATCTATCAGACTCCAATGGGTAAATCAGCATATGAAACTCATATGTTGTGCACAAAATCACCGTATATGAGTCTACTTTCTCTTAAGATTGAGAAAGACAGCAAAGGCATTGAAAATATCAAAGCCGAGTGGAAGAACAACGAAACTAGTGAAACTACTAGTGTCCTCTTCCCAGTATCTAATGTAAAGAAGGGAGACGGAATTGACGTTAAACGGATTAAGGAAGGAATTAAGAATCCTATTCCTGCTGAAGTTCCTGAAACTAAACCAGTTGAAGAACCAAAGAAGGAAGATCCTAAACCCGCATCTACTGAAAAGAAACCTAAACAGCAGAAGTCGAAGAAGGAGAAGATAGAAGAAGTAGAAGCTGAAGAAATTGACATCAACAATACTCCTACTATTAAAACAGCCGCAGCTCCTGCGCCCAACATTGTAACTCAGAACAGTGACAGAATTGATGCAAATCACTCAGTAGATTTGATGAACGCAATTCTGAAACGCCGTGAAGAGATTAAAGATGATCGGGCAATGTATCAAGCAACAGGAAAACAGGCAGACCTTATGATGTTTGTATTAATTCAGAAATGGAATGACCAGTTCAAGAATGATGCAAAAGAACAAGGTTTTACTGTGAACGAAGAAATGTTTGCATATTTGAATGAAACAGCTTCTTTGTTCCTCGGTGTTAATTTGCTTCCTAGCAAAACATCTGATGGACAGCTCGAGATTAACTTCAAAGATGCTGTCGCAAAGACAAATCCTGAAATGCAAAAAGCTTTAGAACAAGATGCTAAAGTTCCGCAGACTCAGGAAATGCCAAAACCTGAAGAATGTGTCACAGATGAACAGAAAGTAGCAGCAATGTGTACTATTATGAACATGCGACACAAGCAGAAGTCAGGAGGTATAGGTAAGAACGTAGCAAATATGATTGAATTTGCACGGGAAGCCTATAAACTTGACAAAGATGCAGAACCAGCACAAGTATTAGCAACTGTATTACTTAAGATGAAGGAAGCAGGACGAAACGCTACATTACTTGAAGGTTGTGCGAATGCTATTTGGGGTAATTTAACTGGTAATTTGTCAGTTTTAGCATCTCATGCTTGGCTTAAGAACCAATTAACAACATACAACGATGCGCAAGTTGCTAATGTTGTGAAAGTATTCTTAGCTAAGAAGATTGCTGATGAAACTGCAAAAAACAATAACTACGAAGAAGAAGCAAAACGGTATTCTCAATTAATTAGTGGAACTAATGACGATCTGATCAATCGTATTATTACTTCTGCTAATAACGAAGGTAAAGATGAAGACAAACTTGTATATCCAGAAATCAAGGGTCTAAATCTTAAAGGTAAACACATTTCAGCAATAAAGACTGTAAACAATATGCGTATTGCTTATGGAGCAGAAATGAATGATAAGATGTTGAAACAAGTAATGCAGAAAGTATCTGGCTTGTATACATCAACTTCTTTAAATCCTCTTACTTTCTATGTTGAGAAATCTGCGTATGCTACTAAAAAGTAACAATTAACGCATTATCAAAATGAGTAAAAAACCAACAGTTTTATTTACGCTAGCAATGCTAGCTTTCGGTGGATATGTAGGATTTGTAACTAACTATACAAATACCGCCACCGCACACGAGTATGTGATTCCGAAGTTCACAGATGTACCTCGGACAAAAGACTTTAATATTGATATTAATTTGAACAATAACGCTATAAAATTAAATGGACAAAGCAACCCAGAACAAAATATCAATGTTGAAATCAAAAAGAAAGACAGTATCATCTATCTAACTTCTGTTGTAGAGAAGGAAGTACCTAAATACATTAAGGTAAGAGAACTGCCATCAGTTAAAGAGAATAAAACCACTTGTACGGATATTCTCCAAAGACTGAAACAACAACAACAATCAGAGAGGATAAATCTGAGTCGCAACTAGAACAGCCAATGCGATTATAGAGCTATAATGGTGTATATCCAGAGATATCTAAATCAAAGGATTAGAAAGTAAATGGTTAGATTGCTTTCTTAAAATTAAGATAGTACAGAATATTAGTAGGAATAGAGTATGGCTACAACTATAGGCTATTACTGAAAGTATAATAACTTATTGTGTTTATATACTATCTATAAACTGAAGAGGCAATAAGATAGAGGGAGAGCGTGTACAACCCTCTTGTTTTTGGTGAGAACCGACTGGAGACAGAAACAGAAGACGCAATTAGTAGAGAGCAGTCTACAAAATTAAACAGTACAAGGGGAACGAAATCCTCTTAAGTTACTCGCAGACTTATCATAGTTTGAATCAAGAAGGAGTAATAAACACGATGATGCCCAACAAATCGTAGTGTCCAAGACTACGTGCTGAACATTATCGAGCATATAACGCTCTAGGGTAGCTCCAAACTCCCCTTTATAGCATAGACTATATAAAAATGTCAGTATAGTGTTCTATACTTATCTAAACAGTTATATTGTAACTTAATAAGTTTAGAGATAGTATATATGAAGGTACTTAATTATAATATTATAGCACTACTTATTGAAAAAATATTGATAGATTACCTGGATTAGGCGTAAAGCCTATGCACAATGTTATGTTAATCAGTACATAGCTAATCCTAAGCTTGTATTACTATACACTCCAGTATAGAGGGATAGAGTGACAAAGTGAGTAGTAGATTGTGTGCCTATTGGCTGAGTAGCAATGATCCAATATTAATAAATAAGGAATCCTGCAACGGACCTCTTTAGGAAATAAGGAGTATGTGAATTCAAGTAGTATTATAATAAACTCAGTTGTTATCTTATCTGAGTATAAACCTAGAGTGCTTTGCAACAGGAATATAAAGATAACTAGCGGATGAAGTGCGCAATAACACTATTTCAATACTAAGTGGAAGACATAAAGCTTAGAAGTACTAAATAATTTTATCCAGAAGCATAACTGGAGTTTTATCAAATTTGCACAAGGTGAGATACTCTATCCTTAAGAGTATATGTGAAAGTGAGCATCGCCCTACTCCCAGGTTGAAGAGAAGCAGACACATTAAGAGACGGACACGAAGCAGACCGGAGAAAAATCTGCGCATTGCACTAAGTAGTAGTCTTAACGGGAAGTGACAGAATGTAAATCTATTTAGGAAGTCTCTATTTATGAGAGAATAAACATGTTTAACTTAATTAATGAGGAAGTTCAATGGTAGGTTTTAGGACGAGTAGTGATAAGAAGACGAAAGTAAATCCGAGCCACCCTCGACTGTACAATATAATTGCTGACATTTGAAACATTTAAAGTATATTGCGCAACAATATATGTAAAGTGACGCTGATTCCTTACATTAAAGGATGATAGGTGGAAATCCTAAAGTTATGTGCAGAATAAGAACAAAGTCGTAAGTACACGCAGCCTTAGAATAAACTATTAGGCTATAGAGTGGGTGTTTTGAAACATAAACAGCTCAAAATAAAATTCGGTAGAAGTATTACCGATAGTGAAGTAACAGTTGTAGGTTATGAATCATATACAGTACTCCTTACTATAATAGGAAAAAGAGCACGTTATAGTTGCTGTTAGGCTCTTTAAACAATCAGAAACTAGCATAGCATTCGATTTTCAGATAATTTCAGTTATAATGTTATTTGATGGGTATAAATCTCCTACCGTTGGAGTCCCGTTGTACTTTTTTAGGTATTAACTAGCATAGCATTCGATTTTCAGATGTCGAATTACATATCTTTTCATAGTTTAGTATTGATAATTTTATGAAGAACGGCTGACTCATCTGTCTCATGAGTAAAGTCCTACGGGGAATGCCGAGTGAAGTAATAACATCACGTTCTAGTAGTAATGTTAATAATACGAAAGCTTATCTTATAGTTTTTTCAGATTACTTATCAAATCTTAGCAGAATTTCGTTATAGAGTTTTACTGTTTGAATACAAGAAGTGGTTTTTAAGTTTTTAACAAACGAATAGATATTAGACACTATTCCACTTAGATAAAAGAACTCTATAGCTTACTTTTTAAATTAACTTAGTATTAACTTACTCCGTAGGTGGAATCAACCACGGAATCAAGAAAGGAGAGATTATGGAAACAACAAAATATGAAAGCGTGTTCAAAAATCCAGAAGGTTTTACTCAGCAAGAAATTACACAGTTACGTACTAAAGTAATTGCATTTAGCCGGGCTTTAGTTGGTCGGCGGTTGGCAATCCCCGTAAGTGATAATTTAGATTTGAATTACAAGAAAAAAATGGCTGGTGATATGCCAGGTCTTGTACTTGCAAATCCGATGAAGAAGTATATGATTGAAACTGTTGATTTGTTCAACGTAGATATCGTGCGGACTGCAAATGGTAAGATTGTTATTATGTTTAATAATGACGAAAAGTTGCAGTTTGATTTACGGGCAGATGTAGATATCGTATTGAAAGCTGGTCCGAAAGATGTTCAAGATGCTATCTTGAAGTTTGAAGCAACTGGAGAACGGTCTCCGTTCTGGAATGTTAAAATGGTAACAGAAGTTGTCACTCAGTTGAATCAGAGTAATTTGACTGATCTTAATAATTTTATTGATGAATTAGCAAATCAGGGAGCTTCTCTGGAACAGATCAACAAGATTACTAAGGACGACACTACTGCTTACTACAAGAGCATCGACGAGTAATTAATCTTAAGTACATAAAGCTATGGCAACAAGTAAAAAGCCAATAGATTCATATCACTTGCAGATGTTACAGCTAATTATGTCTGATCCTCGTATTCAAAATAATTTGCTAATGGATGGGAGCAAAACAATTAAAGTTGGACACGATGGAACAGTATTAATAGGACGCCACAAATATGGTTGGGTAAATAAGTGGTTTAACTCCTATTACGTAATAGACTTTTTTAGTTTAGTACAAAGAATAGCTTTTATCATTACAGGTGTAGAAAGTAACCATTGCGATAAGTCAGGTTTGGTTGGGTTTCTGACAGAAGCAATTGATAAAGTACTTAAGAAAGATGAAAAAGAAAAAGTAATCGAGTTATTATTGTATTATTGTACATTACTCGATGAAAACAGTCCATTGAAATTGACCTATGATATTACAAAAGATGACCCAGGCTTTGACAAAAACATGGGTAATAACAGCAAGCGACGCAAAATGGTTGGGGTAGCAAATGCTTGCATAGATTTTGGGTATGAAAGAATACCCGTTAGTTTACATGTTGAAGGAGATTTATAATCGAATATATACATTTGGTTGGGTTCGTATTAAGTAGAAAATAATTGAAAATCAACATAAAATCAGTAAGAGTATATACATTTGGTTGGGTTCGTATATACTCTTACTTACTTGCCTCTGATAATGTTACTAAGGTAACTAAGTGTTGGAAAGCCGAAAGAAGAAGAATCGGATGCCGTATCGAGATGTGACAGAGGCGCTAACTCTTTGATCTTGTCTGTCTTATTTCTTAATTTTATTGTTATTCATATCAGCGGTCTGTGAAGATAGCTGATATTTTAAGTTATTAGGCTTTGATCGGTCTATTAACTACACAGGTAGACTTTCTAATATACTATATGTAATTAACTAATTGTCAAATTATTTAAAATCAAGTATATATGAAAGCAAATAAATTTATTGAACAGCGTGATAAACTATCAGCAGATATTACTAAGTATTGGAATATTATTTCTATTGAGAATGTAGTAAATCGTAATTATCAACGTACTTACGATTTGAAAGAACTTTATAATACAATCAAAGGTCTTACAGATGATCGAGTAATTGTTAAATTAAAGATACTATGTATCAATATGGGTATAAAGAAATTTAGTGATTTACCAGCTGATTGTAATCAATTAGATGTATTTAAATTATGTGAATTACAAGAAATGAAAGTACATCTAAGTCGTATACGAACTTTGAATCCTGTTCTTAAGTCTAAGAAAGGTAAAAAAGCTCTGAATAAGACTGAAGTTTTAACTTCAAACTGGGTTAAAGCACGAATAAAAGAACTCGATTTAGAGATTCTGAAATTAAAAGAGAAACTTACTAAATTCAATGAAGAAACAGAATTTGATGATTCTGCTGCTCCAATGTGCTTAGCGGCTTAAAATATAATAAGGAAGCGATAGGGAGAGTACGTACGGGAAATCTTAAAACATTAACCTATTCAGCTTCCTTTAGTTTTTAACTATTAAAATCAATTGTTATGAATCAAGATACTAGAAATAAGAAAAATGCTAAATACCAGCAAAACTTACAGAAACGTTACGGATTAACTAAATCCTCAGATTATAAATCTATGTGTAGTAAAGGAATATCTTTGTCAGAAAATATTAAACCTATGACAAAGGAATTTGTAACTACTCGTCGTCATGATAAAATAGTAAGTAGAGAAGTATATACTTATAAGTGGACTCCTGAAGCTACTAATGCACGAAAGGAGTATCATGAAACTAAAAAAGGCATAGCTAGTATTCCTAAGAAACCTACACAGGTATCTGATAAAAAGGATAAAAAACAGTTATTAGAAGAACGTCCTTATTCTGGTTACCATAAAGAATTGGTACAGAATCTATATGGTAGCAATAAAGCAGAACGTATTGCTAAACAACAAGCTTATAAAGCAGCTCACGAAGAGAAAATTAAGAAAGTAGCTAAACAACTTGAAGAATTCAAGATGTCTAAGAAGCTACAGTATTTAGAACAAAGACCGTATAAAGTAGTTATAGCTACTACAAACGATAAAGAGTTTAAGACAAGCTACTCTAATCTACCTATTGAACAACTTACTGAAGTAGTTACTAAATTGAATACAAAGTTATCCGATAAATATAGTAACTATGAATCTATTACGATAGTAGATAGAGCAACTTTAGAAAAGAAATGCTTTGCTAAACATTTGCCAGAGATAAAGCAAGCAGCGTAGAGCGACAGACTTTTAGCAGGATAGTCTATAAAGAATCCTGCCTCAAGGGGTGTTCAGCTAGCAGGCAAGCGCAGGGTACAGGGAGGAATATTAGAGAGACTCTAATACACTATTTATAGTGCTGCAACCAATCGGCATCATGGGTTCGATTCCCATACACTCCACTAAATTTATACGCTATGAAGATAAGAGGAAAAACAGTATATGTCTATGATATTGAAGTATTTCAAAACGTATTTCATTGTACTTTACTAAATACTGAAACAGAAAAATTAGTAAAATACGAATGTTCTGAAAGAAAAAACAATATTGAAAATATGTGTAAATTATTTATTACAGAAGACGCATACTTTGCAGGTTATAATAATACCCATTATGATAACCCTATAATAAATTATTGCATTGAGTTTTTCTCTAATTCTAAGTATACGTATAGTAAAATATGTAAATCTATATTCAATTTATCAAATATTATTACACAAGACAAAGATAATATTGATAGTTGGAAACGTTGGAAATATGCTAAAAATTTTCTAACATTAGATTTACTTACTATGTTATATAGTAAAGCGTTACGAGTTTCTTTAAAAGAAATGCAAGTAACAATGATGTATAAAAATGTTCAAGAATTTAATTGTGATTGGCAATCTCCATTAGCATTACAAGAAATAGATAATATGGTTAATTATAATATAAACGATGTATTATCTACTTATGAATTACTCAAACGATGTGAAAAAGATATCCAATTACGAATAAATATTGAAGATAATTACCATATAAACTGTCTTTCAAAAGATGGAGTAGGTATTGGAGTAGATATACTTCAAAAAGAATATATATCTAAAACAGGAATTGATAAAAAACAATTAGAAGAACTACGTAGTCCAATGGATTTTATACCATTGAAAGACGTAATACTTCCTAATATTGAATTTAAAAACCAAATACTTAAGAATTTATTAACTGAAATGAAAAGTTTAACTGTTTCACCAGGTAGAAATGGTTGGAATAAAAAATTTTTATTAAATAATTTAGAAATTTCTATTGGAGTTGGTGGCATACACAGTATAAATCAACCTGAAATAATAATTCCAAAAGAAGACGAATTATTATTAGATTCTGATGCTAATTCACTATATCCTAGTCTAATTATTCAATACGGTTTTATTCCACCTCATTTAAATAAAGAAGTATTTTTAGATATATATACCAAAGTATATACAGAAAGAATAGATGCTAAAAAAGCTAAACGAAAATTAGAAGCAGATACTAAGAAATTAACTTTAAACTCTGTTACGGGCAACTATCAAAATGAATATAGTTGGTTATATTCTCCATTCGCAGTTTTGCAAATTAGAATGAATGGTCAATTACTGCTTTTAATGCTCTGTGAGAAGCTTTTAGAATTAGGAGCTACTATTTACCAAGTAAATACAGATGGTGTTTTATACAGTATTAAAAAAGCTAAATATAATGAATTACAGCAAATTATTAAAAACTTTGAAAAAATAAGTAAATTAACATTTGAAACTGAAGAATTTGAATGTTTTTATCAATTAGCTGTAAATGATTATTTTGGTAAACAAAAAGATGGTATAAAAGAAAAAGGAACATTTTTAACTAAAACTATTTTAGGAAAAGGGTTAACTCCTACAATTATACCATTAGCTGTAGAAAAATTCTTTCTTGAAGGAATAAAACCACAAAACTTTATTCCAACTATTAAAGATATTACTAAATTTTTAATATCTGAAAAAACAGGTAAACAATGGACAGTTGAATACAATGGTATAAAACAACAAAGAACAAATAGATTTTATGCATCAACAAATGGATATTTTTTATACAAATGGAAAATTGAAAATGGAATAAAGAAATATCAGAATATGTTAACAGCATCTGGTATTACTTTACTAAACAATTTTGATGATTTAAAAGATGATCCTAAAATAAATTATAATTATTATATAACAGAAGCTAATAAAATAATAGCAACCTTAAAAACAAAACAACTAAGTCTGTTTTAACAGATTTTTATCATATTGTATCAAGAGACTGGTTCATAAAGTACTATATTATGATACTAGAATTAGATACAACATTATTAGATATTTTTGGAGAAATATCAATTAATCAGTTAGTATTTTTAACTCTTGTGTTGAATGATAATCAAAGTAATAATCAAGACGTTCACAAGTTTCTCAGCCGAATAAGTGAAAACGACATACAAGAGTTAATCGACAATGACCTTATCTCCTTTACTACTTCAGGGGATAATAAAATTTATAGTCCTACAGAAAAACTATTATCAAGTGTAAAACAAGATAAGACATGGTTTGATGAGTTCTATGAAGTATTTCCAGTGTATGTTTTAAGACCAGATGGTACTAAAGGTTTTTTACGATCTAATATAAATAAGTGTCGTAAAGAATATAATCGTATCGTAGGTAAATCTAGAGCAATGCACGAACACCTTCTTCAATGTCTTCAATATGAAATTGAAAACAAAATGATAACTGGTAAGATAGGTTATATGAAGACGATGTGGAAATGGCTCACTCAACATGAGTGGGAGGTTATTGAAGAGCAAATGAGTTATGAATCTGAAACACCTGTAAGTTATGGAGAATACGGAACAGAATGCCGTTAAAATACTACCTTTTGAGTCAATATCTCAGGTAGCAAATAAATCCATAAACTACATTAAAGCTAGAAAAAATCATAGTATAGTATCATTAAAAACCAGATGGGATAAGTTCAATAAAGCCACTGGTGGAATTGAACCAAATATGATATTTACTATAGCTGGTATATCAGGTAGCGGTAAGAGCTCAGTTGCAAATATGTTAGTAATGGATTTGATTGATCTTAATCCTAATCAGGATATCGTAGTATTATACTTTAGTTTAGAGATGGTAGACTACAGAAACGTTGGTCGTGTAATAAGTAATAAAACTAAGAAAACTGTATCTGAATTATATAGTTCAGTAGAAACACTTAGCGATGAAGACTTATTAAAAGCTGAATCGGCAGCTGAAACCATTAAGAAATACAATATATACTTTGTTGATAAAGTATGTAATGTAGAAGAAATAGGTAATACTATAGATTACTTTCATAATACTGTAGCTAACGGTCGTTGGCTAATAGTAGTATTAGACCACGTTCTTCTAGTAAATGGAGAAGGTGGAGAAAGAAGTACAATAGTCGATTTACAGAAAATGTTTATACAGAAGAAAAAACTTTCTAACACTAGTATAATACAGCTTTCACAGATGAATCGTAATATTGAAAGTCCTGATAGAATTAATAATCCAAGTACTCACTTCCCAATGAGAAGTGATTTATCAGCATCTGATGCAATATTTCAAGCTAGTGATTTTGTTATTGCTGTTCACAGACCAGAGATACTTAATCTAGCTATATATGGAGTACGTCGTCTACCTGTAAAAAATAAGGTTTATATGCATTTCTTAAAAGTAAGAGATGGTGAACCCTGTATATTAGAATTTGAAAACGAACTTCAATATGGCAATCTAATTGAAACAAATACTGCAAGTGCTGAAGAACAAAAAGTAGTATTTAAACAAATTAAAAAAGGCTGATTATGAAAGGTTTTACAATTAAACTTCCGAAACAAAATATTGACCCTCAGGGTTCTTTGAAAAATCGTATATTAAACGAAGTTAAAAACCGCTTACCGTTTGCTAAATGGTATGGAATTCACACTCCGGAAGATCCGGAATACAGTGTATCATATGCAGGTCCTGAAGACTTGCTATGTTTTGGATGCAATCGAAATGCACATTTTTCTGCATTCAATAAAAAATATTATCGACCGACATGTTCATATGATAATTCACTTACATGTCCGTTCGCAAATCGAGCATTTAAATTGCGTCAATATGATGCTATTTCAGAATTTGATTTAGCGTTGAAACGACTAGCAGAATATGCTAAGATCATGGAAGACTATGAAGAAGATCGTGGTTACGATTTTACTTACATGGGTCAACCTGTACGTATTTACCAGAAGTTTATTCAGATTGGTTATACAATCATTCCTATTGATAATCCTAGTCTGTTTTTGAATAACTATCGTAAAGCAGATAAAAATAATATAGTAAATGTTATTATTAATATTAGTAACAGTACTACTGTTAACAATATTCTCAACAATGAATAACGAATAACTTTACGTTGTGTAAAAATTTCAGTTTTTGTCAGATAATTTCAGAATCTCACAGGTAAAGAATTAACCTATTTTAATATGTTAATACTACCAAAAGAGAAAAGTACACCACAAACGGTGAATCCGAAGTTTTTAATTTTAGCCGGAAGACCTAAGGCTGGTAAATCTTCTTGTATTGCATCTCTCGAAAATAATTTAGTAATTGATCTTGAAAATGGATATACTGCATTATCTGCTATGGTAGTCCAAGCAAGATCTATTCAAGATTTCGCAGATATTGCAAATGCTTTAAGAAATGAAATTAAGAACAATAATGGAAAATTTCCATATAAATATATTACTATCGACAATGCTACTAGATTAGAAGAGATGTGTCTAGACTACGCAGCAATACTTTATAAGCAAACTCCACAAGGTAAAAACTGGCAAGGTACTGATGTACGTACACTAGCACAAGGTAGTGGATACCAGTTTTTACGTACTGCTGTTAGAAAAGTAATTGATATGTTCAGAGATTTATGTGAATCATTAATCTTAGTTACACATTTAAAAGATAAAATGGTTAACTACGATGGACAAGATGTTACTGAAATAGCAATAGATCTTACTGGAAAACTAGGAGATATACTTTGTGGAGAAGCAGATGCTATTGGATATTGCTATAGAAAGAAAAATGAAACGATTATTTCATTTGAAGGTGGTGAAGGAACTGTAAGAGAAGCTAGAGCTTTACATCTTAGAGGAAAGAAAATTGTAGTAGCGGAAAGTGATGAAAATAATAACATTACTTTTCACATGGATAGAATATTTTTACCGGAATAAAAAATTAAAATATTGAAATTATGACATATAGTAAAGAACGTGCAGCAAGTATTAGCAAAAATGATATTAAGTATATTCCCGCTGGTATTATTGAAAATGTAGTATTGAAGAGTGTAAAAACAGAAGTTTCTCCGAATGGTAATCAATTCTTAGAAATTGTTTTTGAGAAAGATGGAGCAACATTAACCCATACAGAGTGGAAACCTACACTTGGTGGGTTTGTAACTACAGAAGAACAACTCCAGACAAAAATGGATAAGCAGTATTCTCGTATGTTGCAGATACTTAACTGTTACTATAAAGATGAAGAGCTTGACTTTAATGGAGAAAGCTTTGAACAGTTTGCTCAGTGGATTACTGATATGCTGAACAAAGTAGATAAGAGTAAAAAACTTAGAGCGAAAATAGTATACAATGATAAAGGATATACTACTTTACCTAATTATGCTAAGTATACTTTTATTGAACCTATGGAATTGCCAGAAGGTAAATCATCTTCTATTGCTATGCTAAATATTGACCAATTTACAAAGCCTGTTGTAGCTGATAAAGAAGTAAAAAACGATAATCCGTTTAGTACAACTTCATCTACTACTAATACACAAGCTTTTACAGATAAAACAGATGATCTGCCGTTTTAATATAAAGTAGATCATTATTAATAAATAAGGGTAGTGTAAAAGCTACCCTTATTCTTTTTTAATCATTAAAATAAATCATCATGGTAGAAATAGAACATATTCAAGATATAGAAAAAGATCAACCTGCAAAGTCTAGTGCGAAAGAGCAAAAATTAAAAGATCCTGTAGATGCAAATACGGAAACTCAAGATACTGAAGTATCTGAAGCTACAGAGCATGATAAACAGATTGAAAATCAAGAAGATAATACACCTGAAAATAATATTTTAGTTAATAGTAACACAAATGTTCATGATTTAAAACCTGGAAATAGATTTTATGGTAGTATAAAATATAACAATCCTAAAGGAAAACAACAAGCACAGCAAGGTATTTTCTTAATATTAACTTCAGAAGTAAAAGGAAAGAAAGGACAATCCAGAGAATATACTATGACAAATTGTACTGGACAAGAGTACAAAGTATGTAGTGGAGCTATTAAAATAGCTAATATAGCAGATCTCAAAAAGAAGAAAAAAATAGAGAAAAAAGCACTAGAACAATTTGGAAGTAAAACAGAAATCAAAGAATTGCTTAACAAATTAGAAGAAGAATTTAAAAAGAAAGAGGAAGAAGAAAAGGAAAAAGAAGAATTAAAGAAAATTCAATTCTCATTTAGTTCACTAGAACCAGAAGACAAGCTTAAAAGTTTAATTAAAGCAGGTATGAATAACATCTGGATGGTTGGTCCAGCTGGTTGTGGTAAATCAACTATAGCTCGTAATACAGCTAAAGAACTAGATATTCCTTACTTATGTATTTCTTGTGGTATTGGTACTTCTGCAACAGAATTTACAGGATATAAATATCCTACTCGTGAAGCAACTAAGTTTGCTGAATTCTATGCTAAGAAGTCAATAATCCTTATAGATGAGATGACTGCGCTCGATCCATCTGTAGCACAGGTTATTAATGCAGCATTGGCAAACGGTGAAATAGAGACTACTACAGGTACTGTTTTACGACATCCTGAATGTATCATTATTGCTACATCAAATACTTTTGGTAATGGAGCAGATCGTCAGTATGTTGCTAATAACCAACTAGATGCTTCAACAATTGACCGTTTTACTGGAGCAATAATTGAAGTAAATTACTCTGTTAAATATGAGTCACAATTTGATCACGAAGTAGTAGATTATATTTATTTACTACGTAATTGCATTAAAATAAATTCATTACGCCGTATTGCATCTACTCGTATGATTCAAGCAGCAGAAAAGATGAAGAAAGTAGGTATGTCAGACTGGAAAGATATGCTTATTATTAACTGGTCTGATACCGAAAAGAATATAGTAAAACAATATATTCAAAAAGTAGAAGAAAATAAAACTAGACAAAGTGTTGATTCAACAATTGAATTTATACGTAACCGTTTTTCAAATTCTACTTCAACAATGGAACTTAAAACAGCAGCGTAATGAAAAAACTGAATTTAAATATTAATATAAATTCATTAGATGAATTTTACAGAGAATGTGACAATATTGAAGGAGGTAATCCTGCTGAAATAAATAATATTGAAAATAGCGATGATCCTTGTTTTAGAGGATTATCTATAGCAGAAATACATGATTCTAAATATAGTTATACCAAAGGTTTAGATAATTTAAAGAAAATAGAAAAGGATATAAATCTAGGAGGTCGTAAACATAAATATAAATACGATGATTCTGATGGAGATGATATGAACTTTGATCGGTACATAGAAGGTCTACCTTGCCTAAAGAAAAGAATACCTACACATGGTATAGGTACTGGTAAGTTCGTTAAGCTTCATATTTCTATATGTGAGAATTGCTGGTGTTCAGCTCAAGCTCTTATGGTTCGTGCATATACCGCTATGAGAATTATAGATATGCTAGAATCTCAAGGATACCGAGTACAAATATCTGCATATGCAGATAATGAAGATCCTGGTTATTTTAATGAAGAACCTATAGGATTTCTTGGAGTTGAAGTTATAATTAAAAAGTTTGAAGATCCTTTAATTAAAGGACAAATACTTACAGCAATATCTCCTTGGTTCTTTAGATACTGGATGTTTAAATTCTGGAATGCTAAATTTAAAATGAATTGGGGATACGGACATTCAGTTAGACCAATGAAGAAAGAAACAACTTCTGACATCTACATTCAGACAGGCGAAGCTTTAACTGATGAAGATGCAGAATCAACTATAGAAAGAATATCGAAACTATTTAATAAAGAAGAATAGTTTCAACTACTAGGAGGATCTGTAACAATCCTATATGGCACTATCAATTTAAGGATATTAGATAATTTATGGAAGCGTGAGCCTGCACAGCAGAAATAAAAATCTATCTCTGGATAGGCGTGGTTCGATTCCACGACTAGTAGCAAACTAAAACAGATTGCATATGTATAGTAGAAAGCGAGCAAAACTCCCAGATAATATTACTCTAGATTGGATACTTTCTAAAGTAACAGAATATGATATATATGCAAAATATATAGGTCAATTTAAAGTAGGTATGATATATAATAGTCCATTTAGGAAGGATAAAAATCCATCCTTTGGTATTTACTATAGTAAACGTACTAAACAACTACTTTTTAAAGATCATGGAACAGGTGAATGTGGTAATGTAATTAAATTTGTATCATTATTTACTGGTAAAACAGAATATAATGATATACTATCTGATATAGTAGATAAGTTAAACATTACTAATAACACCAAACTCGTTAGCTCTAAGCAATATATACCGCCAACTGAAACAGTAATTGGTGTAGTACGTCAGGAATTTACTGATGTAGATATCAATTACTGGAAACAGTTTAATATTTCTATAAATACTCTAAAGAAATTCAATGTAAATAGTATTAAATATTATTTATGTAATGGCATAGTAAAGGGTACTTATAAACGAGAAAATCCAATGTATGCATATAAGGTCTATAATAACTTTAAGATATATAGACCATTAGCAGATAAATATACTAAATGGAGAAACAATCTTACAGACTATGATATCCAAGGCTATGAGCAGTTGCCTCAGAAAGGTGATATACTATTTATTACAAAGTCCATGAAAGATGTTATGTGTTTGCATGAAATGGGTTATCCAGCAGTTTCTCCATCTTCAGAAAGTACATTTCTACCTAAAGACGTATTAGAGCAACTTAAGACGCGTTTTAAGCGTATTATAATACTATTTGATAGAGACGTAGCTGGAGTAAAAAGAAGTCGCAAATTAAGCCGAGAAACAGGCTTAGAAGCAATGTTTATTAACAAAAAATTCAAAGCTAAAGATGTATCTGATGCTGTTAAAGCAAATAGCTTTGAAGAAATAAAAAATTGGTTAAATGAAACTATTAAAAACTATAGGTAAAGTAATAGCGTTACCTTTTGATTTAGCTCTAATACTTGGAAAGTTATTATTGATTCCAATCAAATTAGTAAGTGTATTGTTGCATGGAGAATTTATTGAATGGAATAAAAAATGCAAGTTTATAGGAAATTCGATTAAAGAAATGTTTAAAGCTTTTAAACACAATAAAGATTATTCTTTCTTACATTCAGTAGGATTTACGGATGAAAATGGTAATTTCTCTGAAAGAATTGAAACGTTTAAAATAACTAGTGATAGTATGCAACATTATATTAATTATGCTAAAACAAGTCTTAAACAAGAAAGTGCGTAATGCTACTAAACAAGAAATAGATGGAATAGTATTTCGATCTAAGTTAGAAGCTTATACATATTAGAAACTAAAGGAAGCAGGTATATCAGCCGAATATGAACAGCATAGATATACTTTACTTCCTAAGTTTATATATAATAACTCTACAGTTAGAGCTATTACTTATTTACCAGATTTTGTAGGAGATAATTTTGTTATAGAATGCAAAGGATTTGCTACAGATTCTTGGGTAAACAGAGAAAAACTATTCAAGTATTATTTAAGCTTGAATGACCCAGATACTAAGTTTTACTTAGTAAAGAATAAAAAACAAGTTGATGAATTAATCAACAAATTAAAATCTTAAATTTTCAGATTATGGCAAAGAATGAATTTATTAAAATAGGAGAACAGATAATTGCAAAACCTAAAGGTGCTGATTATGATTTGATACCTGGTAAAGTATATGATCTGAGTTGGAATAGATGGGAAGATTCACCTATATTTAAGGAGAATGGTGAATTAAATCTACCAAAGAAAATCTATTCTACTAAAACTGATGACGTATTTAAGAAGCGTATTATAACCTATTTTAATAAAGCAAATACAAATACTACTGGTGTAATGCTAGCTGGTACTAAAGGTACAGGTAAGACTGTAATGGCAAAAATATTAGCTAAGGAATCAGGTTTACCTATTATTGTAGTTAATCCTGATTATCCAGAAGGTAAACTTATTAAGTTTTTTAAGTCCTTTACTACTCCAGTATGTGTTTTGTTTGACGAAGTTGAAAAGAACTTCAAAACTGAGTATATGCTAGATTTCTTAGATGGGGTTGAAAAGACTGCACAGAAACTAGTAATTATGACTTGCAATGATTTAAGCAAAGTTAGTCAGTATATGCAAGATCGCTGTTCACGTATTCGTTATTTACGTCGATATTCTCCTGATGAAAATGCTGCATTCTTACCGATGTTAGCTGATGATTTTGGTATTAAGAACAAAGAAGAAGTGGTAAAATTCTGTAAAGAAAATATTAAACTGCTTTCTATGGATAACATTGTTTCTTTCATGAGTGAAGTCAAAATGCTAGAAGATGAAGACATTAGCCTTCAAGAAATCATAAACATTATGAATATCTCTACTGAAAACATACCAACTAAAGTTAGTGATACTGTAGAATACGATGATGAATGTGATGACTGTGATGAATGTAACGATGGATATGACGATTATGAATGTTGTGATGCAGCGTGAGAACAAATAAGGCTAGATACATTCTAGCCTTTTAACTTATATAAACATGAAAATATGCGGTATAAGTGATATACATGGTAATCTCATTGAGAATATACCTGAGTGTGATGTACTATGTATATGTGGTGATATAGTAACATTAAATGCTCAAAGAAATATTGAAGCATCTAAACATTGGTGGGAAACAAAATTCATAAAATGGATAGATAAATTACCTTGTAAGAAGGTAGTTGTCATACCAGGTAATCATGATTTTTACTTAGAATATAAGTATAAATTAAATGAATGGAATTCTTTTAAAGATTATATGCAAGTTTTATCTAAAGGCAAATTAGTATTTCTTATAGATGAAATGTATATATATGAAGGTATTAAATTCTACGGATCTCCTTGGATTAAACCAATTGAATTTCAAGAGGATAGATGGGCATTTAGTAGATTTGATACTTATGAAGATATACCACAGTGTGATATACTACTAACACACGATAATCCATTTTGTAATGAAGCTCTAGATGTTTTCTCCTTTGGAAAGAGTAAATATCATTTATATGGGCATTGGCATGATGGATCTAGTGATGTAAATTCTGGAAGATACAATTGTTCTAGATTGAATAATTGTTATAGTTTTAAAAAGAATTATGAATTTGTAGTGTTAGATATTATGACAGAAAAAGAAAAGAAACAAGTAGAACAAGCATTCTTGGATAAACTTATTAGTCAAGCATACAATAATAATGTAGCAGATTGGCTTAAGACGTTTAAAGAAGTTGAACTACAACAAGATAAAGAAGATGAACTAGTTTGGGATACTTCGGCAGAAGTTCCTGAGTCAGCTGTAATTAGCGACATGGAGGATTAAGTATGAACAAGATGGTAATTGATACTCCTTACTATGAGGATATGTCTCGTTACTCTAATAGTGATATTGGATATTTTCTTAAAAATGGACCGAAAGGTTTAAAAGATTACAAAGAAGGTAAGATAGCAAAGTTAGATTATAGCTTTCTTGAAAAAGGAACTATGATACACGAATACTTACTTCAACCAGATGAATTTTGGAAGGATTATATTATTCTTGATTTTGCAACACCTAAGGTAAAACAGCAAAAGGATTTATTAGATGAGTATCATAGACTTATGCAAGTAAATCCATTAGAATCTCAAGATAAGCTTAAACTATCTGCTTATAAAAAAGCTTATAGTAATAAGAAATCTGATGAGAAATGTATTGAAGAAGCTGAAGGTCTTATTATGATTTATCAAGATTACTTAGAATATCTAAGTAAAGTAGATGAAAACAAAAAGATAATTAGCTTTGTCGATTTACAAATGCTCAAAAAGATAAAAGAGAATATTCAGAATCATAAAAAAGCGAATGAGCTGTTGTTTAATTTACCATCTACTTTTGAAACTCATAATGAGTTCCATATTAATTGGGAAGTAGAAAAGTTTCACAATATCAAATGTAAATCTCTATTAGATAGAGTGTGCTTTGATCATGTCAATAAGAAGATAATTCTTATTGACTTAAAAACTACTGTAAATGTATACAATTTTAAACATTCAGTAGAAGAATACGATTATTATAGGCAAATTGCTTATTATGGATTAGCAATTCAATGGTATATGCAAGAAGTATTAAATCTTAATTCTGAAGAATATGATTTTGAAGCATATATTATTGCAATAGGTAAAGATGCTAACAATGAAATTAGAGTATTCAATATGAAAAATGATACTACTCTCAATGAAAAGATCGCTTCAATATCAGAAGCTCTCCGAAGAATCTCAGAACATATCAGTACAGATCAATGGGACCATACACTTGAGTATTACGAAGGTGATGGAACAGAAGAACTGTAATGATAATTGGAAATAGAACATTAACTACACGTTATATACTTCCTTTTCTATTTAATTCTAATAAACTATTTAATAATAAGTATAAGTTTGTAAATGCTTATATTTCTGATATTAATAGACCTCATTTAGATAGTCATATATTTGTTTTATTTGAATATGATACTAACATATATAGTAGTGTTAATAATTATATGAAAGAAAACAAATATTTATATGATAGTAAACTTATATCTATTAATGGTATCTTATATCAAGAGTATATATTTGTAATTCCAAATGAATATAAAAATGTTATTCAAACTATTAAAGATGGTTTCTATAATGATATATCTTATGAATATAAAGAAAAGATTATTCTCTTTTGGAAAAATATATGCTTAAGCTATCTAAAAGGATTGTTAGAAACAAAACATGATATTACAGAGTACAAAAGTTTAGAAGAAAAGGGAGAAATAGTAGGTGAAGAAGATCCACCTGCAAATGAAATAAACTTTTGGACAAGAAATATTTTTGCTTATTAGTTATATTTATGGGTATAAAAAAGCCGTAGAATCTGTGAAGACCTACGGCTTTATTTTTAATCATTACTATTAGTTGTCTTATCTAATTGACTATCTAAGTATTCCCATTTAGTTCTAATACCTTTTGATTCCCATATTCCTCTTAAACCAGGAACAGATTTTATTAACGTTCTCTACCATTTAGTCATTTCTTTATATGGACCTTTTTTAATTTCTTCATCATCCCAATTATTCTCAATAGAGAATGGATCTAATAGTTTTACAAGATTACTAAAGTTTTCTACAGGTGCTATTGCAGCAGAAGGAGATTTAATTTGATTAAAGAAATCCATAGGATTATATTCAGCTCTTTCTTCAAAACTCATTCCTGCCACTCCATAACCAATTAACTGTAATAAGTATTCATCTTCATCATTGTCTGCCATTGGTTTTAACCAGATAGCTGATAATATAGAATACATCATTACTAGGGCTATCTATATAGCTGTTCTTCTAAAATTATATGATTCAATACTGTCAATACCTTTTCTGTGTTTTTTTCTACTTTCTTTATCTTTACGATATTTTATACTGTTATATATATTATATGCAAATTTATATAGAACTCTAAACGTAGATTTATATTTAGCTTCTATATAATCTTCTACATATGGGTTATACTATCTTGTAGTTAAAAAGTTATCTTCAAGATTATTAATAAAGAAAGAACGATGCATGAAAACTGCTGCTCCAAAAGCGTTAGTCATCATCTTAGTCTTATCTTCTGTAGATAACACACCGTCGATACGATTAGTTAAGAATTTAGCTATATTTTTAACAGAATTCTACAAATTCTAATCATTAATTAAATCAGAATATTTATTATACTTACTTTTTATAGACAATTTGCCGTCTTTTACTTCATAAACATCTAACAAAGTAAATGTATTGATTCTATCAAATTCTTTACTGCCTTTCTTATAATCATTAGGGTAATACTAACGTATATACTGTCTTCTAGATGATATACTATTCATTTGAGGAATATATTTATAGTCAGCATATACAGCGTTTACTACAGGAGCTTTAACTATATAATCTACAGCACTCCATCCACCCCATATTAAGTATTTTCTAAATACTCTAAAAGCACGATTGTACTATAAGTATTCTACTTTAGAACTTACATCTCTTGCAATTTCATTATGTTCTAGTATAGCTAGACTAAGGTTATTGTGTTTAGCATCTCCTAAATGATATAACATATTAGGTATATTAAAAGTGTTAGTAGCTAAAGACTTAAAATATTCTTTACTACTAAAATACCTACCAGCTAAAGCTTCCACTACTGATTTATGAATACCCTAAAATAACGCTTTAGTAATAGCAGGAACGTTATTACCTAAGTTAGAAGCAGTAGCATAAGCTCTAATATTATCTAATATTTTAGTGACGGATATATTATACCCTAGCACATTTACTGCGATAGGTCTTTTATACTAACCATATAAATTCATATCTAGAAAATCCTAGTATCTTTTATATAAGTTACTCTTATCTCCAGTAATATCTTGTTTAGATCTAGTGGTAAAATTAAACTTAGTAAAATCTCTTTTAGCTATTTCATTCTTTATTAGCTCAAAATCAGCTTGTTTTTCATTCTTTAGACGATAGTTCTCAGCCATCCTAGAATATTCAACTAACATACCTACTAAGTTTCTGGAAATATGTTCAGGATTATCTAGAGCTTTTACATAGTGCGTCGGTACAAACTACAATTGAGATCCGTCTGGTTTCTAAGTAAAGTTATCTAGACTGTATTCAGCATCGTCCTACTTAGCTATAATATTATCTAAAGCAAAAGATTTTATACCTTTAGCAAACTTATTACCTCTAGTAGTAAAATCAACTATATCTCCAGTAATCTGTGGTAATTTATAGCTTTCACGCTTCTTTAAAAAGCTAATTTTATCATTAGCTTCGTTCATAGTATTTACTATTAGATTATATATCTCTTTTTTCTACTTAGTGTTTGTGGCTTCTTTAAAAGCTTTTGTATTATCATATAATGATTTCTTTGGCTGATAGTATTCAGGATCTTCAAAGTTATAGTTTTTATTGACTAATTCTGAATCTTTATCTAATTCCTAATTCATTCTACTTAATCTCATTTCTACATACTAAGTATCTTTAGGAACTAACATCTTATAGTAAGATACAGGGCTAGGTTTACCATTTATCCAGGTATGAGACTTTTCAACCCATTCGTCGTATTCTTTTGTACCTAAACTTTTATACTTCTTCTTATCTGCATAATATTCAGGTGTTTCTACTATTTTAGCTATCTTAGAAAACTCAGAACTACTTCCTTTATGTTTGCTGTATAACGCATTTAACTCTATATCTATCTCTAATAATCTAGCTTTTACTTCTTCCTATAGTTTATAAGCATCTGTTAAAGGCTAATTATTATTTCTACCTAAGCTTAGTAATTTTCTTCTTTCTTCTGTTAAATCATCATACTTTTGCTGATCTTCTCCCATATTAGCTCTTTCTAGACTCTGAAGTAGATTAGTAAATTCTTCAGTATACTAATAGCTAATATTACGCTGCATCCATTTATTGAATAAATCTTCTGACAATTCCTATTTCTTTTGATCTATTATATTCTATATTTCTTCTTGAGAATACTTAGTTGATTTAATCTTGCCTTGACCAATAGTTTCATAAAACTTCTGCAAGTCTTCTGCTATTTCCTTATCTTCTCCAGTCTTAAGTTCTCCATTTTGATAATAATCATTAGCCAAGTTTCTTTTTACTGAGTAAAGACTATCTAACTATAACCATTGTTTATTTGTAAGACGTTCTAAATGTGGTCCAGTTTCGTCAGTAACGTCTTCGATCAAAGTGTTTATTTCAGTGTTAACCTACTTTAGGCGCAATCTAGTATTTGGATGCAATTCGTTATACGCTCTATAATACTCTGGTTTAAATTTACGTTCGCAATGCTGTTCTAACCACTCTTCTTTTTCTTTTAGATAGTTATAATAGTCTTCTAATTCTAAAGCTGCATAGTTATTGTCTACTACTCCATACTTTGAATCTAGATCTGATAAGAATTTCTTCATATCCTATCTAAATTGTCCATAATTTCTATCTCTAACTAAGTATCCAGTAGTATTACCATTATTATCTTTTTCAAAGTAAAGTAAGCAATTCTTTCTATCAATTTTATCAAACTATCTTATCAACGTTTGAGCTTTATCATTAGCAAATCTACCAACTTCATTATTGATATCTGCCATAAGTCTATGAGCCAATCTGATAGCTAAATCATCTACAGACTTAGTACTCTACAATATTACACGCAGATAATTAATATCAGAATTAGAATTATTAAGTCTATCATTAATATAAGATTCTACATCTTCACTAGGTACTTTATACGCTTCTGAATACTACTTAATTAAAGTTTCTACTTTACTCTTTAAAATACTGTCATACTTACCAGATATTTCTAAGTAAGCTCTATAAATTAGGTTTAATCTAGTATTTAACTAATTGTGTGTATCTTTATCTAGATCGCTGAAGTATCCTTGTAGATTTAATCTCTTGTTGATTTCATTAATCATAGGACCATAGAAATCTAGAAAGTCGTTCTAGAACTAAAGTAAACGTTCATTACTGATTAAATCAGGATTCATATATGCATTTCTAATACGCTTTACTACTGGTTTAAATGCTACTGAAGATTCTTTAATAAAGTCAATTAATACTTGTACATCTTCACCTTTCTAAAGCATATCATGATACATATCAATCTGCTGCTGTAGTTTAGCTAATTGTAATGGTGGATAGTTTTGAGTTCTTAAAGATCTATAGCGACCATTTAAACCACTCATAATCTTATCTAGTATCTTTTTGCTATCTTTAGATAACTTATTCAGTTCTGGATCACTATCTTCCATATAGAATATACCATCTCCAAGTCTGTTTATATCTGGATTACTATTTCTATCTTCAACAATATCTGATATTTCATTGATAAGTTTTACAGAAGTGTACCCTTCTATTTTATTGGCTAATTTATTCAATCCTAATGCTTTAACTATATTAGATAAGAATTTACGCCATATGGGCATATCATGTTTACCTACTAAATCTCTAAAAGCAGTATTAGACATTATTTCAGATATGAATTCTTTAGGAGATTTTAATCCATAATAAAGTCCCTTACGAGGATATTCTTTCTAAGGGAATTTATTAATAAGCTTGTTGTAAATACTGTCTACATTAGATCTAAAGGTACTATTATTATCATATTCTGATACAGTATAAGCATGAATTAGCTCATGATTGAAATGCTTAGTAATATCTTCTGGAGATTCTCTATTAAAAGTTTTATCTAATACTTCTATTGTATTTGTATTAGCATTGTAAGACATAGCTCCACCTAGTTCACTTACTAATCTTACCTTTATCTTATTTAGAAAATCAGATGAGAACTACTACGCTAAATCTTTTGAAAATTGATCTTGATAATACAACTTACTATTAATCATATTAGACATAGTATCATTAGCATTTGTTTCAATAAACTGTTGAGGAAACATAGCAGCTTTCATATCAGTACGCTATTCTACTTCCTAAGGTACATAATGCTAAATCATGGCTTTAATAGCTAATTCCCGGTTGCCATCAAACTGTTTTAGGTACTACAGAAATACAGTAGACTAAGCTCCATCAGGAGCCTAGTCAATTGCATAACCATTATTTTCAGATACTATATAATATGCAGCATCTTCGCTGCCTAGCACAGCAGTTAATTCATCTACTGCTGCTTTAACTTCTTTATTTTTTAAATCCAAACACTGCATAATTATTATCCATTACATTCGTTCTTTCTTTGTTTACCTAACTCTATTAGTTTGTTAAGAATTTTATCAGATTCTAAAGATTTTACAAATTCTTCTGTCGCCATTTCTTTAGGAAAAGTTACTCTATACACATCTTCAATAGCCTATCTACCATATTCGTTTATTTCTCTAGTTCCGATACCAGCAAAATTGTTAGTGAGTGCAGGAGTATCTGATTTAGACCAATTTCCATCTATATTTTTATACCACTATAATCTTTTCTGATCAAATACATATACAGGTTTCCCAGCCTATATAGCCATTTCTACAGCATAACCTGTACCTCCTGTAACAGCTACGTGAGATGCCAACCTAGTATCATTTTTTTGATTCGGGAATAGTTTCTATCCTTTATTTACTAGATTACCTATAGCAAATATAGCATCTGCGTATTTAACCTATGCCCAGTTTCTAATCAATCTGGGATCTTTCATAGTAGAGTATTGATAACCGTAATTGGCTTTAGCAGCTTGTGCTACTTTATATCTACCCTCTTCATAATCTTCATTGCTAATTTCAGTATTACCAGCAGGAGCATTATATTGAGAAGTTTCTCCAGTGTAGTAATGTTTTGATATTACTCCATATTTTTCACCTATTTCTCCCCACACACTATCTGAACCCTAAGCACCACCTGAATGATTTACATAATCAATAGGCTGTACTTTTGCAGTATCTACAATTACAGGATCGTTCAACTTATTATCTGTTACAATGTATACATTTTCTCTAGCTCTAGATACAGCTACATACTTAAGCTATTGTTGAGTATCAGTGTCAAATTTAGCACCAGTAATAGTATCATAATATATCATAACTTTATCATATGTACCACCCTATGACTTATGAATAGTGTGAGCATATCCATAGTCTATAGATTTCCTAATCTTAAGCCTACCATTTTCCTGATAATCTTTCATAGTTATAGTATTCATCTTAATATCAGATAAAGCCTTTTGAGCGATACGTACAGTGTCAAAATCTCTAGACATAAATGCTTTAGATATCATCTTATTAATGCTTTCTATTTCATTAGCTATAGCTTTTAAATTCTAAGTACTAGTATTGTTATCTAACACAAATACCTTATCTGATACTGTTTCATTATCCATAGCATTAACTAATGTAACTTCGTACCCTTCTACTTCTGCTATTACACTACCATTAATAACAGATATAATCTATTTACTTATCTTATTACTAATACTAGCTACTTTATAGTCTATACTATTGCGTATTATTTCAGCTTGCGATTCTCCATCGTTCATAGTAACATTATCATATCCCATAAGTAAATCACCTACTTCGATTTGATTAGGATTATCTCCATACAATTGTTTTCTAATCATGTCGTTTACTGTAGGTATCATAGCATTAGTAGCACTAAGTATTCTAAAGTTAAAAGGATTAGTTTTATATTCATTAGAACTAACTATATCTTTGATAATCTAGTTTGGTTGTTCACCATCGTGCATATACTCAACTCCAAATCCATTTACTAGTTTAGTAGTAAAGGATAACGATTTACCATTTCTTAGATTAGTAGCTTCTTCTAGAATAGGATTATCACCAGTTCTTTCTACTTTAGTAAGTTCTACATTAGTAGCTTTATTCTAAAATACAGGAGATATCGCATTATCTGATACTGGTGATAATTGAGCTGGATCTCCTATGTATATTACTCGAACATTGTTTTCTTTTTTGAAATCTTCAACGAAGTTATATAAACCTTTACTAACCATCGAAGCTTCATCAATTATAAGTAATTGACCAGGTTTAATTTTAGGTTTACGTATTTGTTCTGTTTTTAATTTCTTAAGATCATAATTACCACTATCTAAATCAACGATAGGAGATAAGCCAAATGCAGAATGTAAAGTAATAACCTAAGATTCTGGATTATTCATTTTAGTAACAGCATTAGCTCTATGAGTAGGTGCACTGAATAGTGGCTCTATTCCTATACTGTTTAAATATTTATTGAATATACTAATAATACTAGTTTTACCAGTACCAGCATATCCAGATAATGTCACGCTATTATCATACTTATTAGGATTGTTAATAAAATCTTCTAATACTAATAACGCATGTTCTTGTTGTTGATTTAATTTAAACGGAGTATTTACAACCTTACCGTTTCTAAATGTAATATGATCTCCAATAATATTAACAGTAGAAGGTTTATATTCAACAGTTTCTAAGGCAATAGAAGTAGGAGCAGTAGATGCATGATTCCTAGTTGGAGCACTCTGTAATTCTTCTATACTGGTGTTCAATGCTACTGTAACAGGTTTATAGTCACGTACTAGTTCTATGTTATTAGCAACATTAATCCACTTAGATCTATTCATTTTGTTGCCTAAGTTAATAATATTTTTGATATCATTAATACTAAATGCTGATTTAGCCTCTAATGCTCCATTAATATCATTAAACTCAAACATAGAATTAGAATAATTATCATATTCTTTTACAACTCTACCTTCTTGATTTAAACCTTTCTTATTAGTCATTACATATACAGGTCGTTCTTGATCTTTATCGTCAAATACATTTCCAATATATTTGTATAAAATAGTATTAGCTGGATTATTATCGTATGCTAACTTTACTTTTATATATGGAGTATACACATTCTGTTTAGACTCATTTCTACCAACTGGTCTATAATTAGGTATCATCATTACTGGATACTTACTTCCACTATGGTTTTTATTTTCACTGAACAACACAGGGAATTGTAATTGATCTTCTACTTTATCTGTTTCAGAACTAAATACCTTTTTATATAATTGAACAGGTTTAACAATTTTATTATTTGTCCAGTTATTTAAGAAGAAGTTATCAAAATCTAAATCAGTAACATTAAATCTTTCTGTGACGCTTCTCATATAATCTGCATAACCAGTACTTTGTATAGCACTTATTGGTAATAAGTTAAATATACCATTCTTAGTAAAGTTACCAGCAGTAGTAGCTAATTGATATCTTATTAAATCTTGAGCAAATTGCTTTATTTCAGGATAATCTGATTCTAATAATTCTTCCCAATATTGATTAAGATTCTGCTTCAAATACTTATCGTCATCTGATATTCTATTCTTTATAATAATATCTGGAGCATTATATTTATCAGTACTCATTTTAGTTAAAGTACCAAGATAGTTAAGTAATTGATTACCTATTTTACCATCCTATGTAAGCATTTCTGGATACTTACCTGCTAGTATATCTGCTTTGATTTTTGATAACCTTTTAGCCATAGTATCTGTACCATAAAACATATCATACAAATCTATACCTTCTTGATTTAAGAAAGAGTATCTTAATGACCCTTCCAGTTCATTAGAGATAGTTTTGTTTAAAGATTCATCGTTAGTATCTATTCTATTTATCATAGTAAGTACTTGACTTATAGCAGATTTAAAATCTCTCTTTCCTCTAATCATTATATTACTAAACATATCAGAAGGACCAACGATACCGTTGTTAATCTTAGTCATTAAGAATGTACTATTCAAATAGTTTAGTATATCGTCCTTATTAAATAATATAGAATTAGCTATAAGACTTTTTAATCTGTATAAAAATCTATCTTGTTCAATAAAATTCCCGCCAAATCTTTTAGTATCGACCTAAGACAACTAAACTAATTTAGACATATCTTGTGCTAAATCATTAAGTTGAATAAATAACTCTGATATCAGTATTTGATTCTTATAATAATTATAAGCTTCTTCGTTAGTAAGATTATCTTTCTGACTTAGTTGCAATTGCTGTATTAAGAAATCTCTATCTGTAATATCAGTAGCAAAATCTTCAATGGAGTATAAACCAATAGATCTACCTTCACTATCTAATTTTTGCATTACGATATCTCCAGTTTTACTCATTTCGAGATCCAACTTCTTTATACCTAATTCTGTAGCAGCTTTCTTATATTTGTCATAGTATGATTTGCGTATAGTAGTAATTTCATCTTTTACTATAGCTGTCTTACTTTTGCTATCATCTACTCCATATATACCAGATGCTCTATCATATGCACTAGCCATATCTTTAAGTATTTGCTGTGGTAAGAAATAGAATGTATCTTTACCATAGCCAACTCTAAGTAAGAAATTACATATATTATATGTATATTGTCTTACATTAAGTCTAATAACATACGGATCTTTAGCAACGTCCACATGAGCATTAATCATAGCAGATATCCAATCTAATATACGCAATCCTTCTTCTTGGATCTTTATAGGATTACCTTGTTCATCTAATAGTATATTACCTTTTTCATCTCTTTGATATACTATTTCATTTCTACTCTTAATACCATCAAGTCCAACAAAACCTAATCTTTGTAATAAAGATATGTCTGAGAACTTAAGATTAGCCAACTGAGTTAATACATGATTTTTATTATTAAGAGCAAACGGACCAATACCAGTCTTACCACCAGAATATTCGTACTTTTTATTCATTTGATAAGTAGGAGATAGCTCTCTAAATGGTATTCTATCGCCTAATTTACCTTGCCCATCTACAATAGGAAGAATTTCTTCTTTAATTATTCCAGTTACTTTATCAAGAGGTAATCTAGTTTCATCTACATTTTTCTTATCAGTAAGAACTGCTAAATACGTATCAAGTAACAAGTTTTCATTAGCTTCTCTACTATTAGCTTCATATACATTTGTAGGACTATTTATACTTTCTAGCCATCTGTTATACAAAGTAAAAGTAGCGGAATAGCCTCTAACTGATTCTTCTAATTCTCCACCTTGTTCTTCTGTGTATCTTCTTCTTAAATATGCTTCAAATGTTTCATTACTCTTCTGTTTCTTAAATTCTATTTTATTTCCTTCTTTATCAAAGTTATATCTTGCTATATACAACTTATCAATATCGAAGTCAGAACCAGTTTGAGTAGTAAATTCATCTGGTAATATAATAGTATCACCTACTACAGAAGGAAGTACATCAACAATTCTAAGTCCAGCAATAGAAGATAGACCTTGTGTAGGAATACGATAACCCATAGCCATAGGACCTGCCTCTTGACCAATAATATTATGCTTTATCAACCAATCTCTAGCTTCTACAAAACTTTTATTTTTATAATCTGGAATTATATGAGAGAATAAATTAATAGAAATGATAGAATCCATACTACCATCTTTGTTTATGTTAAGTAGAGGTTTACCGTTATTAATAGCTCTACTACCTACAGCCTTTATAGATTTAAATCCAAATGAAGACATCTGAATAAACGCTCCACCAGGTAATTCTAAATCAATGGCTTTTTTATTAGTAGTAGATGTTAATTTAGTTTCTACCCATTTACTATCTGGTAATGCTGATAAAGGTACTTTAAAGTCTGTACCATCTTGATTTACTTCAAGAGCTTCTTCTACATCTTTACCCATATTAGATGCTCTAGCTTCTTTAATCAACTGTTTAGAAGCCTTAGCATAATCAAGAGCATTATCAGATAAGAACATATCTTTTACTTCTTTAAAGCCTTTATTAGATATAGCATTAATAGTACCAAATAATTGTTCTTTAATCTGCTGACCAGTTATTTCATTATCGGTTCCTTCTTGATATACTCTGTTCATTACTAGGTTAGATACAGCAACTGTGGATACCTAAGTACCAAATAATGTTCTGTCATGTGTATGAGGATCTGTTATAAGCTGTCTTCTAAGATTTCTGAATTTCTAAGTAGTAATATGCATGTTACTTAGATCATTTATCTCATCGTTCTTATAATCCTTATATATATCAGTAGCACCTTGTATACCAACTTTAACGGCAGATTCAAATGCTACTTGATCTATAGGGGTAAGTCCTTGATACTTACCAATAGCATTCATTCTATCGTATATTTCTCTATTGTCTCCAGTAGCTAATACTTTAAACATAGGAAACATAGCCATCTTATTAAACACAGGTATACAATGTTTTAGATTAGCATCATAGGTATAACCAAAGTAAGTAGTCTTTAATGGCTTAATTAATGTCTTCAAAGATTTAGCATACAGCTCTGCATCATTTAACCAGTCTGCATCACTTTCCATTATGTTAAAAGCTTCTTCAATTTCATCACTCCATTCTCCAAGCATTTTAACAATATCTCTATACATCTGGGGTCTAATATACACAGCAGCATCGGCTTGATTGATGTTACCTTTTGTACCTTTTTTATTCATACCATATGCTGATGCATCTTCTACAGCTAAATCTTTAGCTAACTGGAATATTATAGGATACTTTTCCTCTGCTGATTTAGGATCTTTCATTAACTCATCTACTTGAGATTCTGTTAAACCTTCTTTTTCGATAAGTAATTTTCTAGTATTAGAGAAAGTAAATAAATCTTCCAGTTCTTTATGCTGTCTACTAGGTATTTCATTATCATTAATAGTAGTATTTGTATAAGTCTATCTATTCTATAATCTTCTATACTCTTTAATATTCTTATCTACACTAGTATACCATTGAGTTCTTAGATTATCTCCAGTAGACAATACAGCTCCTAAACGTTTGATCTTATCATCATCATTTTTAAAGAAAGCAACATCACCAGTAAATATCTTTTCTGTTTCTAATACAGATATGTTATAATTTATCATATGATTACCAATCATAGTTAAAATAGCATATCTTTCTGCTTGATTAGATACATTATTATTAGGATGTGCTAAGTATATTTCTTTGAATTTATTTAATACAACATTGTCTAATAGCTTATTCTTGATAACCTTAGGATTCTTTTTATCTCTTTCTATTATACCTAACTTTTCACAAGTATCTATTTCTTGTTTAAGCTGCATATGTAGATTGTCATTAATCTTCTAGAAAGTATCCTTTGGAGTAGTAAATAGTTCCTATTTAATCTCTTCCAATGTCTGTATTATATTACCTTCTTTTACAGAGTTTTTAATTCTTTCATTTAAATCTATCCACTTAAGTTGACCATCTATTTTTGTATAGTATCCAGTAAAGTGTCTAAACAGACCACCTTTGCCAGATGTATGATAGTTCTTAATAGGTTTCTTAACATCTGGAAGAGAACTGTAATATTTTACTATAATATTGTATTCATCTTCCCAACTACGATATAAGTGTTTTAACGCTTCTCTATTAAACTACAGCTTTAAACTATTGCTAACTTGCGTAATTGACATTTCTTTATTGAATAATCCTACTCCACTAATAGTAAACCATGTCTTTTTATCAGCCATAGTTGGGAATATAATATGATTATTATAAGTAAATGTCATTTTAGCTAAGTAGTCCTCAACTGGTGAAATACTTAGATAATCTCTACCTTTATCACCTCTATTCTCTCCATAGAAATTAACAAAAGTGTTTAATCTAATAGGACTATTATTATTAACAGCAGATAGAATCAAAGAACTTCTGCAATAAGTATCAGCATTTAAATCTTTTAACGTAGCACTATCGTGACTATTAAGCCATCTGACTTGATCTGACACAAAACAGTTTAAAGTCTTAGTAAAAATAATATTATTATTAGGACCTAATACTGATATTTCAGTATCACTAGGATGTGTTACAGCTTGAGCTTGAGCTAATGTGTTAATGAAGTTGTTCTTACCCAAGTTCATGTATATCTAGTCTAATTGTCTTACTGTAGCTATACCTTTTTTATTAGTATATTTTGTCTTATCATCTATAAGATTCTGAAGTGTTCCATTAAATAGATATTTTAATGCTCCAGCTTCATTGCCTAATATTAATTTAGATATACCATAAGGTCTGTCATTAGGTAGCAATCCTTCTATAGTATCATGATCTACAGTGATTCCAATAGAGTTCAATATATTAACTAATTCATTGATATAAGTATCTACATCAGTGTTAGTAATAGTATTTCTATTATCTTCTACCTACTTATATAATTCATTAAATCTACTTATAACTGCGTTTATTTCGGATTTGTTAGGTTTTGTTTCAGTTTCAGTTCTTTCTACTAAAGAAGAATTAAAGAACAAATCTGACCAAGTAGAAGGATACATTTTAGTAGCTCTTTTGTTTATTCCATCATCTACTACAAATGATGTACCTTGTTCAGTTTGTTGATAATGTACTTCTACAAAATTCTAATCAAAACTCTTAACAGTTTGTAATATTTGTGTCTGAAGATTTATATCAATATCTCCATTCAATCTCTTATATAAGAAAGCAAAGAAGGCATTACCTTTAGCTAATCTAGCGCATCTACCTAATAATGAAGTTTCTGGATCTTGTCCAGGTTCAGTACTAAATGATTCTACTGTACTTAAGTTTTTAAGAATTAGAGCGTAAGCCGTATCATAATTAACAATCATAGGTAAGCCAGTAATAGTATTAATTCTAGTACTAAGAGTTCTAGCTTTTACTCCATCTATATCCTTATAACTAAAATATGTATCTGATAAAGTAGCAAAGAACATTTTTGCACTAGCTAATGCGTTGTTCTTTTTATCAAATTCATATCCAGCCTTATCGTAGTTCTGTATACCATTACTTTCTCTATCTAGGAATTCTTCATCCATATTTTGATTTATAGATCTAATCCCCATCTATTCCAGCATTGGTTGTAGATGATACATAAATACATCAAAATTATCTACTATTTCTTGTAATGCTTCCTTCTATTCAGTAGTAGTTCTATTTGATTTAATAAATGATAGTAAAAGATTTTTAAGCTTAATATTGCTTAAATTCTATACATCTGATATATATTTAGCACCATTAGCTATAAACAAACAAGCCTTTAAGCTATCTAATGCTGAATGAAAGTCTTGTAAAGTTGGGAAGTGTTTCAAAGTTATATCTTTATTAGGACCAACTTTATAATAAGCTCCATCAGTATAAGAATCTAAGAAATCTTTAAGAGATTCTTCATTAAGCTGATAATTAGAAAAATCTCCATACTTAATAGCATCAAATATTTTATTAAGATTAGTAGGATCAATATTAGAATTAATATGCAAGAATTTTTTAATATTACGGAATATCTTATTGATATAGTATCTTAAAGTAGATTCTTTATCATTAAGCATATAATCCATGAATCTATCTGCTATTACTTCTTCTAGTTGTTTATTGTCTAGATTACTATACTGATTATTTTGTTTTCTGAATTCATCATATAATTTATTTCTAGTATCTTTGTCTAACATAAGTAGAGATACTCTATGCCAGGCTTCATGATACTATACTCCTTCAATAGCTTTATTAGATATAGCAATTCCATCTGCTCTAGCTATACCATATACAGCAGAACCATTGGCAAATTCTCTAATAACTCCATCAGTTACTTCTACTTGTTCATCAGTAAGACCTAACTTCTTTTGTAACCACTTTTTAGCCTTTTTGGTATTGATAAATTTACTTTGTTTTAACTGGTTACTATTTAATATTTTAGGAGCTCCATCTAATCCTAAGAAACTAGATACAGCATCAGAATCTGCATCTGTAAATTCATCATATGATTTATCTTCCGTTTTGCTACTTAATTCTTCACCAGCATCAAAAGTAGGAACTTCATACAAACTGAATTTCTTTTTAGTAGGAGATTGCGATTCTGCTTCTAACTTCTTTTGTTGTTCAGTGGGTTTAGAAGATATTACTGGAGAATCAATGTATACATAAGGTCTAGTAAACAATCTATCTTGTAGATCGCTCAATAACTTACCGTGTTTAATTAAGTAAGCTAAAGTGGTTAATCCTTTTGGATTATCTTCATCAGTTATTAATTTACCATTTACTCTCTTTAATCCAACATCTTCTAAATCAAATTCTAGTCCAGGAACTAATTCTAAATGATCTACATTATCATCTATCATAGCTTCTCTAAATGATTTAGGCAATGGTTCCCACAATAGATTTTTTTCTGTATTCCAATGTAAATTATCTGTAATAAATTCTACTAAGTCTTCAAATCCAGCATCTGTTCTCAATTTAGATAGAAGAACTTGTTCTCTACCTAACTAAGCCCAACCTTCCTTATAATTTACAAAGAACTATTTATCTGCTAAAAATGCATATCTAGGATCAGAAGGATCTAATATAGTAGAATTACCATAGTTAACCACTAGTTGAATTACATCTTCTGGATACACAGCTTCATTACCAGTCTATCTATATAATATTACATTAGCTAAGTATCTAGCTAATTCTGAAGGACTATTATCTTCATTACTGAATCTAGCTTCGTTAAGTTTAATATTTCTAGTAACACCAGCTGGGGTATTTTGTGCAGGTGGATATACAAATATTTTACCAGATCCACCTTTACCTTCCATAGGAAGACCATTTCTATCCATAATTATAAAATGGTCTGCTACACCTTTACCTATACCAAACTTAGTTTCTGAATCTAATATATTGTGTAAATCTCTAACTCCTAAAGATTCTATATCCAACAGGTTTCTGTTTATTACTTCTCCTTCTTCTGTTCTATTAACATTAAAGTTACCATTAGTAATAGTAATATTCTTAAATGTTATTTCACAATTTGGATCATTAATTTTAGCTTCAATAATTTGATTACGTAACTCACGGATTCTATCTTCTTCTGATTTAGATAATTCTCTACCATGAGTTCTGTATATACCTTTGGCTCCTTCGATAGTTTTCAAAGTAGCCATGAACTTTCGACCATCTTTGGATTCTATTTCTATATATATAGGAGCTTCATCCCAGGTAGCTTTATTTGCTGGATCATATGATCCAAACTTAGAATCTTTAGGACCAATCTTAGCGGTAACTTTACTTTCAGCTAACATACCTGGAGTAGATAGATATTCATTTAATGATCTTCCAGATTCATAACCTTTGAACATAGGTTGATCATTATCTGGCTGATAGTATAGAGTTCCATATACTAATTCTGTAGGTTCTTCATCATTAACCTAAACATCGTCAGTATATAAGCTATATAACCAATCGTATATTTTGCTATCTTCTATATCTTGTTCAGTAATAGGAGCAGAAGGTTGTTCTGTATTACTAGTAATAGTATGAGTTTGTGGAATGATTTCCTCTGTCTGCATTAAAGGTTGTTCCTAAACAGAAGGTATATCTTCAGCACTCTATGTACCTTCATAATCAGATGCATTTTGATCTACTGTAGCTTCTGGATTGTCTGCTACATTATTAGTATTATCTTCTGATATAGTTTCATCAGGATTAATTAAATCTTCTTCGGTCAGTTCTTCTTCTACTAATCCTTCATAGTCTTCGTTTGTATCTACAGTTGTACCTAATTCCCAAAATGATTTAGGAGATATAACTTCTTTTTCTTCTTCTTGTACAGGTTGTTCAGAAGTAACTTGAGTAGGCTGAGTAATAGCTTCTTCCTCTTCTTCAGTTTCTCCAGTTAATTGTTGCTATGCTTGTTCAAGTATAGCTGGCTGCTGGTTAGTTGGTTCTTGAATTTTATCTGCCTATTGTTGTGCTTTATCAATACTGTCTTGTAGAGTTATAGTATCTGAAGTATCTTCTTCATCAATATTAGCAGGTTCTTGTTGTGGAGTTTCTTCTTCTTGAATATGTTCATCTTGATTTATAGTATCCTCAGTAATACTATTCTTATATATATCGACAGCCTTATTTAAGGCTTTGTCACTATTTATAAATTTCTTATACGATTGTTTAGCATCTGTTAATGCAATTTCTGCTAAAAGACTTTTAACTGCATTTGACTCAATATCATCTCTTGAACTCAAAACAATATCATCTGGGTTTACAGAGAATTTATCTTTAATATCTGATAAACCTGATAAACGTCTTTCTATACCTTTTTCAGCTATATAAAACTCATCTAGTTTATTTTTGTCTACTATCTAAGATTCCTCTAATACTTTAATGTAATTTTTAATTCCTTCTAATCTTGCTCTATCTAACAAGTAAGCTTTCAAAAGTAATGTGTTTTCACTATCAGTATTATCATCGGATAAACTACTTAGTACATTATCTATTTCAGAATTAATAGAGTTATAGCTTTGAGCTATATCTTTTGTTTGAGTTTCGTAATCAGATATAGCTTTGTTATACATATCAGTTTTGTGCTTATATATAGCAGCAGCAATGTGTCTATCTTCTCCTTTAAATTCTCTTACTTTACTGTTATTCTTTACAATATCATATATAGAAGATATATTTCTTTTTTCGCTTTCAAGATCTTCTTTAGTCCAACCATCTGGAATGTTAGCGGATTCTATTTGCTGATCAATAGCGTCTAAGAATGCTTCTTTATTAAGCATCCTTTTATCTGCTTTATTGGCATATTGAATATATTTATATATATCCTCTTTTGCAGATATATGTTCTGCCATTAAGTTTCTAGATAACTCTGTACCAGCATTATAAGATCTTAAATTGTTAGCAGTACTTACAGCTGTAGTTCCACCACCCATAAGTAAACCTATAGCTGCACCTACTTTAAAATTATCTACCAGTTCTTTGTTTCCATCTAAAGCTGGATCTCCGCTAATACCAGCTACAGCAGCTAAACCTTTTAATGCCATAGCATTGTTTTCCATAAACATAGTAGCTACATCGAGAGGATTATATAGATTAGTATCAGATATATTCTGTTCGTTTATACGATTACCAATCATATATTGAGTTACTTCTTCAACACCTTCTAATGCAGCATTAGCACTTATTCTAACTGTAGGTTCTAGTATATATTTAGATAATCTATGTTTAGCTACCTTAGACATTTTGGGAGCTACTTTCTTAGTAGTATAGTCAATTGCTTTATCTAATACCTTAACCGTACCGTCAATAGCTCTCTCTGGCAAATTAAGTTTACCAAGTACTTTAGTAAACACCTTACCTGCTCCAGGAATTATAGTAGCAGCTTGAGCTACATCACTAGCTGCTAAAGCCATGTTTCTATTATAGATGTCTTTTAAGTTATTTTTAGTAGTATATCTCAATGCATCTAATTCATTATTACCAGTAGGTATATCATAGGCTAACATATCTTCAAACACTTCATCATTGCTTCTATAATTTGAAGAATTCTTATCATTAGAATATTCTACGCCAGTTATACGGCTAAGGTTTTCTCTACCTATATCCGCTAAGCTGTTGATATCTATGTTGTTTTTATTAGCATATTCATAAACATTCTGTTTATAATTATTAGCTACTTCAGATAAAGACTCTCTATCTCTAGACCATATATTAGTACCTACTGTAACTCCAGCTCCTATTAATGCTGCACCACCAGCAATTAATGGAGAATAAGGACCAGTAGGAGATGCAGCAACTTGTGCTGCTAAATAATTAGCAGCAGCAATAGCTGCAAAGTTAGCAGCTGTAGCCTATATAGACGAAAAAGAAGTACCTAATGCTCTAGGTACTTGATATGCCCAATTTTCTTGTTCTAATTGTTTCCACTCATCGCTTATAGAGTATATACTATTGGTAAAATGTAATATATCTCTACCTCTTTGAATATCTTCACCTAATTCTTTAGACTTCTGTTCTCTTTCAGAAATACCTTCATTAAGAGCTTGTAATCTTTCTTCTACAGTAGGCTGATATCCATACTGACTATAGTATTTACTAGCTACTTTTTTATATTCATCTAGCATACTAGAGTATGCGTCAAAAGTAGCTTTATACTAAGGATATAATTCATGAACCTTATCTGTATCTTTATCTAAGTAAGCTCTATTAAGTTGTTGATCTAACAACTTCATTTCTTTTTCAGTTTCTAGAAATACTTTCTGAAACTCTAATTCATCTTTTTCTTTATTATTCAACAGCATATCGCCAGTAGGTCTATCTACCATATCCTATTGAATACCATTGATAAATGAGAATACCGGATCTGCTATATAGTTGGGTCCTTTTCCACTTTTAGTGGTACTAGCATCTTCAGTAGTTACATTTTTTTCCTACTTAGGAGTTTCTTCTAAAGAAGAAGTATTTAATGGCTTAGTTTGAGCCATATCAAATTCATATTGTTCTTCAGAAGGATTGATTCCAGTTAAAGGATTAAATGTATAATCCTTTAACTCTTGAAGCCTACTTCTCATATTATCTTTACTACCCACAGTAAATGTTTGTTTCTTTGCCATATTATATTATTTATTGAAATCCAAAAGATTCATTTTGTACATCTGGATACAATCCAGATGCTACTGATCCTGTCACATTTAGTTTAAGTGCTTGTTGATTTAAATATTCAGCATTTAAATCATCTCCAGATGTTGGTACACTGTTACTTAAATTTAATACATAATATTTAATACCAGGTCTAACAGTTCTAGTAGTATTACTACTCCATTTCTTAGCTATTTGTTCTCCTAATTCAGATCTTTCGCCAGAAGTTTTTCCAGATAAGTTAGATGTTTCACTTTCTGATATAGATTGCTTAGAAGTTTGTATTGTAGCTCCAGCTTTTTTCATATCGTCCTCAGTGAGACCAGCATTCTTAATATCATCTTCAGATATAGCTACTTTAATTCTTTGCAAATTAGCTGTACTTGGCTAACCATCCTTAACAACTGGAATAGTTATCATATTGTCATTGTTAAGTAATATCATATTATTAAATTTGCCACCTTTCAAAGCATTTATTACTTTATTACGATTAGGGTCTACTGCTTCAAATCCAGCTATTTCTGATACTACTCTAGACATTAAATTCAAATTCTCTCCGCCAGATATAATTTTACGTCTACCTAAAGGAGTACTTTGTTCATTTTCTGTAATTCCCTGTATGGTACTACTCAATAGATCATTTAATTTAGAGTTACGAACCGTATATCCAAAGTTATTGAATATATCATTAACGGCATAATCTATATCTGTATTTGTAATTTGTAATTTTCCATCCTTCTCTGTACCATACTTTCTCATAATATCTCTGAACATATTATAAGGAGTAGCACTATCTGCAAGTGATCTGAGTTGTTTACTAGCCATTTCTCTAATAACTGGATCATTGCTATTAACATCGTTTCTTAGCTTCTCATAATTAGGATTATTAGATAAGTAATAGTTTCTAGCATTATTAAATTTCTATAACCCAGTATATTCCAAAGAATCAGTTAAATACCAAGGACCGTTATTAACTGTGTCTTGACCAGTTCTAGCGGCTCTTAATCTATTACTATATTCTAGTTTAGCAAATTCATTTGCCTCCCTGTCTTCATATGCAAACTCTCTACCTGCTCTATAAATTCTATCTGTAAATAAAGCTCTAGCTTGATCAGGAGTAAATCCCTATCTTACTAAAGTGTTTATATGCATTTGAGCTTCTGGAGTATTATATATTGCAGATATATTCTTAGCTATCTGCTCATCCGTTCTATCAGTAGATACACCAGAATAATCATAACTACCATCAGATCTAATATACCCAGCTTTTAAATTATCAACATAAGGCTTTACTAAGTCTACTTCTGACTTATAAGCTAATGGAGCAACGTCATTAAATACTCCACTATCTAAAGTATTATAATTAGTAAAGTCAACATCGTGCCACATAGGATTATACTTACCAGATAGCATAAGTTGTTGATTTACCTTCTATCTCTAAAGTAATCCTTCTCTACTCTATTGTAACTAACTTAGCTCATTATAAGGTCTAGTATTAATAAACGATTGTATTAAGGATCTACCTTCTGCTGTTTTAATCAAATCTGGATTAGCTGCTAATTTATTTACTACATCTTGTCCAGCTCCAACTGTTAAATCATACCATCTCTTAGTATCTACAGCTGATGGTGATCTAAACTCTGACCACTTAGTAAACTGATTACCTAAATCCTAATAAGCTTTATCTACTCTTTCGTTATTTGCTTTACCTATAGCATATAACTATTCAAAGGGTATTGGTGTATACTAACTAATATACTCACTTTCTATTGGTTTATCAAATCTATTCGTTGCCATTATCTTTTCAAATTATTATATAATTTAGTTAATTGATCTGATGTCATACCATATTCCAAATAAGGTAACATAGCTTCTAGTACAGCAGAGTCTCTTTTAGTTAAACGTTTGTCTTTATTTATCTACTATATTCTTGTAGATAAATCACCAAATCCTTTTCTACGAATATTTCTAGTAGCTGCATCATTCTAAGCTTGTTCTACAGAAGCTAAGTGTCTAGCATTAGCATACTGTTGTCCCCATTGGTTAGCTATTTGAGCATTATTAAATGCCATTTGATTTTCAGCATTGTTCTTAGTAGCATAAGCATTAGCGATAGCTTTGTTCCTATTAACTGCCGACTGTAAACCAAATGCTATATTAGCTCCAGTGTTAGGATTAATATTAGCCATATTGTATCTAGCAATTCTATCACTTAGAGTAGCTTCTCTAAGTATAGGATCTATGTTATAATCAGTAGGACCATATACTGGATCATAAGTATATGTTTCTACTCTTTCAGGACTACCTGAGAATATGTTACCAATAGGTCCAGCTAATGCAGCTATGTTATCTATTAGATCTAACCAGTTATTATCACTTGGAGTTTTTGGCTTTTTACTATTTGCACTATACATATTACCTACTGGAAGCTGTCCAGGATTACCAGTATAGTTAAAGTATTTACTACTTCTAGCATTAGCAGTATCTACATTACCAATAGGAGCATTAATATTATAAGGAATGCCTAATCTACTTGCTACTTCAGATGATGGTATATGTCTAGGTCCATTACTTTGATTAGATCTACTATCTACATATGCTTGACCAATCTTATGCCAATCGCCATACTTTCTGTCTGTCATTAAAGATCTAGCTTGTTCTACTGTAGGTATAACTCCTTTATTCTTACCTAAGTAAGTAGACATATCTCCATATTTACCACCATAGATATCTTTTACATCTTGGTCTGTGATACTATTGACCCAGTTTAAGTAATCTTGTGTATAGTTATTTTTATCTGAATCCCAGTATTTAAAGTCAGACATATTTTTATTATATCCATATGGTTTAATACCTCTAGTACCATCTGCATAAGCAGCAGTATTCTTCTTTATTTTTTTACTTTTCAAAGCTTCTTGCTAATCTAATAATGCCTGATAAGCTATCTAATTATTTCTCTCATTTAGCATCTAACTATTTTCAGCATATATATCGTTAGCTTTCTTATTGCTTTTTTTCATTAACTTCTTTCCCATTTCTGCAAATGTTTTATTTGTTCCTGGAACTTTAATCTTATCACTTAATACTTGAGTTCCAACAGGTACATTTAATAAATTAGAATCTGTAGGTTTACCTTCTTCTGGTATAGATCCTATAGTTCCATCTGGTGTTCTCAACATCTCACCATCATCTAAGTAAGCCATAGTAGATGGTACTACACCACCTTTAGATAAACTTAATTCATTGTATCCATTTTCTTGATAGTAATCAGCTGCTACCTATTCAGACATTTGTCTGGCTTGAATACCGTTTTTAATTCTACCAGCTTTGTTACGTATATAACTTTTACTGTGACCGAATAGACCAGCTATTCCTGATGGTAATTCATATTCACCAGTCTGTTCATTAACAGAACCGCCAGAACCTATACTTGAAGTAATACCACCAATAGCTCCACCTATTACTGCTCCCCAAGGTCCACCAATAGAAGCGCCCATTGCAGCCCCAGATCCTATTCCACCTATTACACCAGCTGCTGTAGGTTTCTTTCCACTAGTAGCATTACCTATCATACTACCTACAGCACCAACTCCTTGTGTAACTACATTCGCTTTATCTACTCCACTCATATTACCCCAGTTTGAAATAGCATCAGCACCGAAAGCATATTGAGGAACTCTTTTTAATTTCTTAGTTTTCATATTATAACATTGAATATCTATAAGTTGTTTTAACATAAGGAAGCTTAAATTCTCTGTTATCATTACAATCTAATGTATAATTACAGATTAAGTATTTTCCTCTCATCCTTCCAGCATAAGACATATTAGTCTATTGCTGCTAACCTGGATTATTTTGTTTCTCTCTACTTATTGGGAATCTAAATGTATCTTCTCTCTATTCTATCTATTTCCAATCAATAGGTTCTGTTTCCTAATTCTTAGTATTAAAGTGTATATCAGATATTAACGTAGGCTTAGTTTCATCTCCAATGTCTACAAATTCAGCAGAGAACCATTGATTATCGAATACTTTAGTATATGCTATATCTTTATTAACTACAAATCTAACATAAGATATTTTTTCTTCTTTAGTAGTACTATTAACATCATACATATTATGTAAGTAATAACAATTATTGTTTTTAATAGTAACTAATCTAGTAGAGAATGGGAAGAACCAGTTTGGATTATGAGTATAAAAAGAAGTAAATACATTTAGTTGTTCATTAAATATTAAACATCTGTCATATATTCTAAACCATACTTCATTATATTTCTTATCATAGAATGATACTGGATTCTTTCTAGCATTATCTGGTAATCTATTTAAATACGTCTATACTTGTTTTACTTTAGATAACTCATTAAAGTCATTGCTAAGTGAGCATATAACATTTTTATCTAAATCATACCAATACAAAGTGGTTTCAGAATTAGTAATACTCTTATCATTAATAATACTATCACCATTTAAAGTAACTAAGTAATCATATCTGGTAAGAACACCACCAGTACCTAATGTCAAAGCTCCAGCATTATTATCAGTAATCAAGGACCTATCGTTAACAGATGCTATACCTACAGCGCTATCCTAGAAGAAATACAATTTGTTTTTAAATACTTTAAGATTAGTAACTGGTCCATATGTACTATCTGTGTCTAAATAGTTAGCAAATTTAAATTTAGTCCAACTATCTGTTTGTTCATTGTTTGTTTTTAACTCTGAACAAGTAATTCTATTCATGCTTTTAACATCATCTTCAGCATATATAGATTTCTGTATATAATTCTTACTAGTACTAGTATTAGAGTAAGCAGCATTATATACATACATTGGAGTTTTCTAAGTATATAGAGTGTTCATCTATCCTGGATCTGTAAGGAAGTAAACATTAGCTTCACCAGTTTGACCATCTCCAGATGATTCTACTATATCTTGAGAGTAATGTTCATCATTTCTATAGTACAGGTTTATACTAGATTCTAGTGGAATGTAAGCTCCAACATATCTCTTAAAACCATTTCTATCATCAGGGTCATTTCTAGTAAATAGCATAGTATGAGTATAGTCCAATACTCCTAAATATGTATCACCACCAAAACACATTGCTTTATCGTATCCTTCCCAAGATGTTTTAACATAAGTATTAGTACTGTTATATATAGAATAGCTTCTACTCATAAAAGTGTTACCACCGTACTGTGTAGTGTTTTTCTTTATGTTAACAAACAATACAGCGTTGTGTCTATATTTCCTTAATAAAGGAGTGGTACGAATTCCAGTATAATTACCAGAGTATACATCTGGAGCACTAATAGCTAAACATACCCCATGAGGACCAAGTGCTTCTCTAGAGCCAATACTATAGTTTATAAAACCAAATCTATCTATGTAATCTACTATTTGTTTAGCATCAAATGCTTCTTGATATGGAGATATGTTAGTTGGCTTAGTTACATCTTTTATAGGGAAAGATTGACGCAAATTAGAATTATCTTTGTGAGCATAATTCTTACCAAAGAATTGATAGTATTTACATATACCACCGCTTACCATATCACCATCTTGTTCATAACCATCGAATACTCCCTAAGAAGCACTAGGTTTATTACCAGTATGTTCAGAATATTCTACAGGTCCACCAAATGGATTTTGTACATTATTAGTACTTTTTCCTAGTACTTTGGTAAACGGTATACCTAATCTATAATGCTTATTGTTAGCATCATTACAGTATGTAGCAGAGTGTGCACAATATAATGGCACAATACTCATACCACTAGTAACAATCTGATCTGATTTCTCTTTATTAAAACATATATCAGCTGTCACTAAATCAAATATACCATATGTATCAAAAGGATTCTAATCCTAAGCATCTTGTTGTACAAATAGATTCTTACTTGAATTATAGAACCCTTGTACAAATTCTGGAGCTACGCCTTCTTTAAAAGTAGGCATAATAGTAGGTCTTCTATCTATGCTACCCAAAGAGTATTCTGCTCTATAATCTTCAGTATTATTGTACCATCCGTTGAATCTAATAGTTCTGTTTAGTAGTCCCTAAGTAACTATTGTTCTATCTGCTAATGTTCTGTCACATCTTACTATTTCATAGGCTACTACATCAGTAGGAAGATTATTCACATAGAACATTATACCAAGTGGATGAGATACTAATTCGTAATTACCAGATCCGTCTACAGTTCCGCCAAAAGTAAAAGGTTCATAACCTTCAACATCAGCAGAAGGGAATCTAATATCTCCAATCCAATGTACAGGAGAAGGTATATTCTTATTGTTATATAATATTATACCATATCTATATACTTCATCTCTTTGATGACTTAAGAAATTAGATACATAGTAAGGATCACAATAGTTTCTTATTCTAGATTTACCATCACTATTAAATGTATGTACTAATTCTTTTGTTTCAGGACATACTAACTTAATAGTATTATAAGATTTTTTAGATGATGATAAGCTCATACTATATGGTACAAATTTATCACCTTCATCGTCAACTACTGGAGTATTGTCAGACTCTATTAAATCTGTTATAATAAATCTATAACTAATATTTAGACCTCTGCCACCTCTAATAATTCCATTATCATCATATCCAAATGCATATTCATCTGTTGAATTATTAGGATATACCATTGAACTATTCATTGGGTTTATACAATCGTGTTCTTCTGGTATAACTAAATCTGTTTCTGGACTAGTTAGTTCTTGAAAAGTAGTAGTAATGTCTTGATTACTTATACTAGAGTTTAATTTAATAATACCATTACTATTACATCTATATGCTCTAGCATCATAATCTACATCCCAAGTTAATTCCTGCACATTAGAAGCAAACAACCTATTGTCCATTTTTGCTATACTTTTAGCATTAAATTCAAATGGAACAAGATCGTTAAATTCTTCTATACTTAATTCGTTAACATAACTACTACCAACATCATTGTAATTAAATGTTATTACATTATCCTCAGATTTAGGTAAGTCCAATTCATTAATTACATATATCTTAGGAGTTTGAGTATTGCTAGTATATTGAATACTAATAATTCTTATCTTTTCAAATCTACCATCATTGAACAAAGTAGCTTGTAACATGCAACCTTTATCTGTACTCTCACCTTGTCTATCACCTTTAAATGTTTTAGATGAATTTGAATTACTAGACGATATGGGTATCATAGGACTTAATGAAGAAGTAGATGTTTCTCCGCCATGTACACTGAATAACTGATAACAATATTGTATCATACCTGCTGGTAAATTACCAGATGTCAATTCAATAAACTTAAACGGTGCAATAGTAGAACTAGGTAATAGGTCAAAGTAAGTATCATCTTCTATGTGATTAGTTTTATCTGTCTTATATTGAGCAGATATATTAATGCATTTAATAGAAGAAGTTCCATCAGATATATATATCTTGCTTACTTTATCTGACTCATAATTAGTAACGATGGCTACTTTATTAACTAGATTCATAACAGCAGATACTACTAAAGTCCAAGTAGGTTTAATACTGTTGAAATCAGTTATAGCCCATACATTATTAATATAAGTTCCTTCATACAATTCCATAGTAACTACTATACCACATTCTTCTACTATCTTCTTAGTAGAATTGTACCACCTAGTTACTGCTGTACCAAGTATATTTTCAGATGCTTCAATACCACCTTCGTACTATCTTACATCTTCTATATTCTATAGAATACCTGTAGTACCAGCATTATCTGTAAGTAGTCGAATATTCTCAGCCCATCTATACTAGTTATCAGCTAGCATAGTAATATCACTGTCGATATTCATACCACCAATGAATGTATTTACTTGGCTATTTATCTCCATAATCTATTATAATTCTAATTATAAATTTCTTGTCTATCACCAGTAGTACTAAAGAAAGTATGTTCTTCATCCATCTCTGGAACTAATGTATTCCACGTATACTTAATATTAGTCAATTCATCTTGATTAGGCATCAAAGATTCAGCATACGCTTGCTTTCTATAGAAGTTATAAGAGTTCTTAGCATCTATCCACAACTATCTGTGTACTTCTCCTTTTATATACTTAATATAAAGTATTTTCTATGCACAGTACCAGAAGCAAGCTTCAAAGTAAGACTATACATCTGGCATCATTGGTATACCATCTTCATCAGTATAGATAGCGTGGTATGAGATTTTTGCATATCCTTCTGGAACGTTTGAGATGAGATATCCTGGTTTAACATCATATTGTGGCGTATAACTGAAATTAGTACCATTAAAACTAGTGTGCTGTAATCTACCATTTTTGCTACAAACTGTATAATTATTAATTAATGCACTAAGTGTCTATCTAGTATTAGTATCTTTATTAAGTATTTCTAATGCGTCTTTATCTTTAGTAATATTGTGAAGATTCTTTACCAATGGTATTAATACATCATCGTGTACAATCATATTACAACAATCACAGTTATCTTTTCTGTCATAGACGCTGAATGTACCTGTACTCTTCTTCATAGGTATCCAACCACCACAATCACATGTAGAGTAAGCTACACTATTTAATCTTTCTAAGTCACACGGTAACTTAGCCTAATAACCATTGATAGGTATTACTTCTACTTTATGATCTAGTTGATTAACAGAACCTATATTCATCAAACTTTCGCCTATCCATTGTTTGATGTCTGTAATAGGTATTTCAGTTTCATTTAAACCTAAGTCCGCAATTACTTTAGCAATCACGGCTTTACTACTTGTCATTTTGTGAATCATATTTCTTCGTAATCGTGAACTTTATTTTTAATTATACTAGCCAAATTTCTCTTATTAGCTCTACTTAACTATATCTAGTATTTACTTTTGTTTTTAACTAGTAAATCCTATTTATCCCAATATAGCCTATACTTATATCCATTAGAATGTTCGTTTAGTAAGTAAATTAATTTACCATATTCTTTAGTAGCCTAATAATCAATTCTAAGACTTCTGCTATCTAAATGCTTTGGCTACTTTTTAATTATCTACAAGCTACCCATTCTATATGGCAGCTTTACCCTTTTACTTTCCTCTATTATCTAATCTCTTAGATATTGAAAGTATTCTGTTATAATCTTTCTATATGTAGTATAGTCAATATCATAAACAGTATCGGGTTCAATACTACTTAAATAAGAATTATAAAACGATGGAATAGTATAGGAAGCAGTTTTAAATGCAGATTTATTTAATTCATTCATCGTCTTATACTTCTATTAACATTCTAATTCATTACATTCTAAGTATCATCCTTACTATCGTTAGTAGTATCAGATACTTGCTATCTCATAGTTAAGAAATCTTTAGTAAAGATTAACTACTTAACTGTTCCCCACATATAAGCTGGTAAAGGATATTCATCCTTATCAGGATTGTAACATAGTTTATCTTCAGTAGGATCTTCAGCAATTATTTCTACATCAATATATTCTAGTTGATTAGCATCACCTTCTACATATATCCTATTGCCTTTAACATATGCAATATAATCTTTGCAGGTGTATTTTCTATATCTCTAGAATTTCATCTTAGTTTCAGAACCTAATTGAATAATGTTTCCATAGGCATCCTTTACTGTTATTACTGAAGTAGTAAGTTTAGTACCAAGTAAAGTAGGCAATTCTTTATCCCCTTGGTATTCTACATGACCTGGGTCTTCTTCTATTTTATCCAAATGCATGCGTATAGTCTAATAGAAGATCTAATCTAATTGTTCTCCCTTATCTAACTTCTGTTTTAATAAGTAAGCTCGATAAGTTTTAATCCACAACATTATCTAGTATCTACTGAGTTTTTCACTCTCAGTAATCTAGTTATTTCTAGCTTCTAATAGAACATCATCAATGAGCTCATTTAATGTCATATCCTATATATTTAAATTATAATTATAATAGTATTTAAACGCATTTTAAGTACACCTGTGCTATTTTAATATATTTGGGTTACATTAGTGAAGTATAACTAATAGCTGTTTCTATAAGTACATATAATAAAAAAGGTAGACTTTTTAGTCTACCTTAAATATCTTTTATTTCATCTATGGAGCTGGTACATTAGGCATAGGTGGCATTGGTGGTTTTGGGAATCCTCCCATAAACATCTTCTTAGCATCTTCTATCATCTTCCTAATATCAGCTACATCATTCTTTAAATCATTTATTTCTTTACTATTATCAACAGTATTAGTTACTGTAGGAACTTCTACTTGTGCTTCTAGTTGATCTAGAATATCTTTACACTTCTCCATTTCTTCATCGTACTTACTTGCTGCTTCTTTTTTAGCTTTGAATTCGTTGTAGTTCTATCTAACCATATTAGCTATTTCTTCTTTGTTGGTAGCAACAGTAAGTCCTATAGAAGTATCGTTGATTATTGAACGTTCAGCTGGTACTGATAGTTTCTTAGATTCTCCATTACAACTAATAAATACATCGACTAATTTACGTCTGTTCTATCCTGGTATTGGAAACTAACCTTGCGGCAAAGCTTCATCATAAGGATTTGAAACCTAGGTAATAGAACCAAGACTATAAACAGTAGTCTTTTTAAAAGTTCCTAGAACTTCCAATACGTGCACGTGATCTCCTATTTTTAATTGACTAAATAACATAATTGAATTGGTTTTAGTAGGGCTACCTTTTACGGTAGCCCTAAGTTTTTATTAAGCAGCAGCTGGTGCTACAATATGATTTACAGTCTGAAATACTCCAGTACGTTTATCATAGTATATTAGATATTTATTACCCGTTGAAATTTCTTCTGTTGGCATCTAATCACCAGAACCGTTTAGTAATGCTTTACCACTATTAGTATTTACACTAGTCGGATTAGATGATACCTAACTAGAACTAACAGAAGTAGCTACAGATACTAATGATCCTTCTGTTGCACCAGTAGCGGTATGGTTAATATTTAACAATATTAAACCTCTGCATGGTAATTGTCTCCATTGAAATGGACATATTCCATAAGTAACAGTATTGTTAGTAGTATCTACATTAGAGAATATAGTATCTAATGTTGGTATACCACCTTGATCAATACGTCTTACACGATAAGGGTTAAAGAAAGGATTAAACATAATTACCTCCTTTCTTATTAGCAACTACAACCGCAACCGTCGTTATATCCGTATCCGTAACCAGTGAATCCACCGTTACATCCGAATGGGTTACAAGTTAAGTAAGCAGGTACTGGACACGGACGCAACTGATTTACTATATTAGCAGTTTGAGCAGATTGAGACAGACCTAATTCAAGAGCTGACTTCTCAGCGCGCAATGTGTCAATCTTATTCTGCATTTCACGCATTTCAAGTTGACAGAATTTATCGTTAATCATTTGAGTCTGCGCATCTATCTTAGCACCAATTACATTAAACTTACTAGCATTATCTGTCATTAAGTTATTGAAACCACCAGTGATTGCATTCTGCAAAGTATTAGTTTGCTGACAGATAGACAGTCTATTGTCTGCATTCATTTGAGTCAAGTTCAAATTAACAGAGTCAATTGAACGTTGAGTCTGGCAGCAGCAGTTAGCTAATTGAGAAGCCAAGTTAGCATTACCAGAAGTAATAGCATTAATTACTTCACAGCTAGCTAATTTAGTATCACAAGCAATCTTACTTACGCTAGTATTAATAGTATTTAAAGCTGTCTGTACAGCGTTAATATCACAACTCAAAGTATTAGACAAAGTGCTGATTGCATCTTTGTTACCTTGAATAGCCTGCATTAACAGACTTGTATTAGTATCAGTATTTAACTGAGAAGCAAGACGACTAGCATCATCACTACCTCTACCAAAACCGTTACCTCCAAAACCGCCCCAGCAGAAGAAGATTAGGATGATCCAAATCCACCACCAACCGCCGTTTCCACCGAAACCGCCGTTGTTCATCATAGCCATAAGAGCAGCAGGGTCCATATTACCTTTGTTTGCATTCTGCAAAAGTGCAGCTACACCTGGATCTATACCAGCGTTTTGTACTAAAATTTTTTCAGGTTCGTACATAGTTCTCATAAATTTTGATTAAATTAATATCTTGATATTCTTCTTTCATACATAGGTTCATATCTATGCATTCTTTCCTCTTCACGTTCACGATCTAAATATTCATCGTCTTCGTCATAGTCATAACCGTAGCGAGTCATTCTTCCTCCTCTACCTCTTCCACGTCCTCTACCACTACGAGCGTAACGATACTCATGCTCTTCATCTTCATCGTCTTCAAGCATTAACATCGTCTTAGCTTCTTTGCGCAATTTATCACACATAATATAGCAATAGTAATACCACATCTTTCCTTCTTCTATGTCTTTATCATTCAACCAAGCTTTTGCTAGTTCTACAAAGTACTTAATGTGATCACTGCTTGTCATAGTAACAACTGCACGATAATAGTCTGAACGTATCATATTGAGAGCAACGTACCAATCATACTTGTTGTATTTCTCACCTTTCAGATTGATTCCGTACTGGTTAGCGATTGAAGTAGTTTCTTCTAAACTCCAATGTTCTCCACGAGAGCCATCTTCGTTTTCCATCTTTGAGACTGCTTTTAGTGCACATTCTTCATTAAAGTGTGGACCATACATAGCCTCATGACGCTCTATTTTCAGTCTTTCTCTCATTGCATTAATTGATTTAATTATTCGACTTATAAAGTTCATTTTGATAAATCTATTATTCTAGTATTTTCTACATTGATTAACTTGTTACTGTTATCAATTTGGTACTTATAAATAGTTCGTTTTTTAAAATCAAAGTGAAGGAGTCGCTAGAACCAATTCTTATAATTACGCTTATATTCTTTTTTAGTATGAATAAATAGTGATTGTGTATTGCGAATGTCGATACTATGTGTTAGGAGCGTATCTCTTTTATTTATTACGATTGATGTCAAATTGTTTGGTTTGATTTCCACTTTAAAGTCAGTTGATCTAACTACTACTGTAGTATCATGTACTACTTTCTACTCCTATATCTGTACCTATTTCAACTCCTTCTCTTTGATTTTCAATTTCTTTACTGTAGCTTGTACTTCTTGTATCAAGCTATCTTTGGTTTCTTTAAATTCATCTAGAGTAAGCTATAGAACTCTATTATCATTCTTCTACTATGTTGCTAGCTATTCATAGTAAAGATAGTTATTAGTTACTCTATCTAGTTCTCTATTCTTCTTATCTAGCTAGTTATTCTAATAAAAACAAATGGCAGCGAGAATCATAATGATAATCACTGCCATTGCTTTGTAATTTCTTTTAAACCAACCGATAATGTTACTTGTTAATCTTTTTGCTAGACTTATCAGTATTGGTATCATTTGTAATAGTATTTTGTTCTTCTAAGATGTCTGTTATATCTACATCTAAATATTTTTCTGCTTTCGACTTTATAATCTTTGTGAAGAGTCTTGTGACTAATGAATTAGGTTTTAATGCTTTCCTAGATTCTAATAATGATATTATTTCTGCAAAACATACTGCTCCTGCTGCAACTTTAGCTAACACCAGATCAGCATATGTCATAAATATAAACTTATCTAATAAAGTAAATCCAGCTATCATTACAGCTGCAAATCCTAGTTTCTCAATAGTAGACCAGAACTTACCAGATTCAAAGTAACTATTATTGGTTACTTGTCTACATACTTTATATCCATAGATTAAGTCTAATATTATGAATAGAAATGACACACCTATTAATGGTGCAGCTGGTGCTAGTATAGTCGCTATACCTGTTAGCCAACCTACTATAGATTGATATCCATTAGCAAATATACGTCTTGCAAGATTCATTATATATAAACTTCTACTCAACACAACTTAAAATAATTTTATCTGAAATAAAAATGCTAGTCAATATTTATTACTGCTAGCATATGTTAAAGTCTCTGCGATTATATAACTATAACGTACTCATTATTCGTATGTTCTATTTCCCTTACGTATATCCAAGTAATCTAATAGCTCTTTATGTTTAATAGTTTTATTAAGTAAAGAATAACAGTTAGCATGTTTAAACCATCCTATATAGCTAGCCATTTTTCTTCTATAATATTTATAGTTAGTACTCCTTTTATTTAGTTTAGCATTCTTCTTACAGTATCTTTTTTTTAATGCTTTTCTAACTAAAGTAAAGTTATGATATATTTTATATCCAACAAAATCTATACTTCTACTTTCTACTGGGAATACCTGATAATTATTCTTTAACTATAGTTTTAAGTTATCTTTTAAATACTACTTTATATCTCTAAGTAATGTCTACAAAGACTCTTTATCTTTATAAAGTATTACTATATCATCTGCATATCTATAATAGTACTTTATGTTTTTATCTTCTTTAACCCAATGATCAAAGTAAGATAGATACAGATTAGCAAAGAACTAAGATAAGTAATTACCAATAGGTACTCCATCTGATGAATCTATTATTTCATCTAGTAACTATAACAGTTCTCTATCTGCAATCTTTATTCTAATTATTTGTTTTAATGTATCATGATCTACTGAAGGATAAAACTTTCTAATATCTATTTTAAGACAGTATTTAGTATTCTTTCTATCTTTTAGATCATGCTATATCTACTTAAGAACTTTGTGAATTCCTCTTTTCTTGATACAACTATAAGTCTAAGGTATCATCTAATTAATCCACAAAGGTTCCATTATATTCATAATGGCGTGATGTACTATACGATCTGGAAAGTAAGGTAGTTTAAATATTATTCTTTCTTTAGGTTCATATAACTTAAAAGTAAAATATTCAGAAGTTTTATAAGTATGATTGATTAACATATCTTGTATCTACTTACAAAATCCTTCTATATCTTCATCTACTTTTTTTACATCATCTCTGTGAGTTTTATTCTTTCTAGCATTGTGGTGAGCTAGTTTTATATTTTCTAAATCTGTTATCTTCTAATATAAATTCTTAAATTTCTTCATAGTCTGAAATTACAAAGAGCTTTCGATATTTCACTACTAACCCTTAATAAATTATTTATATTTTTTACCAAGTGGTAAGGTCCTTCTCAGTAGTTGGCTATTATATGATAGACTGAAAATATTATGATACGCAATTTCATTGAACTGATATTAGCATTGGAATTACTAACCTCATTATTGGAATTAAGATTGAATAGACCTGCTTTGCTGCTATTATCAGAGTTACTACTTTTTTACTTAAAACTAATAATGCATACTCGTTCTAATTCTAGAGAAGCAACCTGTGGGTATTACTTAACTACACCGTATTGCATAATTAAGTCATTACTCCGCCCACGGGAGATATGTTAATCGAGAACCGACACTAGCATAGGAATCACCAACCCCAACAGCGGAAAGAAGATAGAAGAGACCCGCCCTGCCGCCAGTATCAGAGTCACCACCGATTAACAAACAATGTAATGAACCATCCGTATTATCCCAATTATAGTCACACCAGTATGTTGTTTCTGAACCATTGTTGCAAGATGAAGCGAAAAAGTCACACGTAGACGTAGTTGCTATTTTTGTTTTGTATCCAGTAACTACAGCATTTGCTGCTATATTTTTATAGTACGGATTATCATTCGAGATAGAATCACCGAAATGATCTGGAGAATCGCACTTATACCAAAATCTAGCGCCGTAACCAGAAATATATACACTAATAACATCGTCAGTGTGTTTCCACACATGCCCAAATGGATTCTCTATTCCTCTATATCTATTACACTTTCTTGTAGTAGTTGTAGTATTAGAGCCAGATGAATCTGTCTATTGTATAGTTACTGTAACTTCACCAGAACCACTACCTAAACTATCAGAACTTCCAGTTGGAATAAACGACCAAGTTTGAGCTCCGTTGATAGTTGCTGTTCCTGTAGTACAACCAGAACCTAATCCACCTTGTCTAAATCCTTCAACTGTTAATGCAGTATTAACTGCTTTTTGACTATTTCTGGTAGCATATTCTACTAAGAACAAATGACATATAGCTCTGTGTTCATTATATGTATATATATTCCATGAATTTCCTAAACCATTAGCTCTTGCTTTTGGTCTTACAGTAGATCTTGTGAAATTAACACTAGGTATTTTATTTTTAGAAGATCTATAATAATTTCCATCAATATAACCTTCATATGCAGACACATAAGCTTCTTTATGGTGATGCCATCCTGGTTTGGCATGTGGACATATTTTTAAATTATGTGTTTCAGTAGATTCTACATAATCATCTATCCACCAAAATTCAGGTATTTTAATCATTACATTTACGTTATTGTCTTCTAACAAAGTACTTACATCTATCCATCCTCCAGCAGAATAATTTTCACATTTAGTCCAACTATCATTTAGCTTTAACATCCTATATAAAGGATTTCCATCTTTGAAATAAATATATCCTTTCATCATACTCTATATAGGCAGTGTTCTATGCATATCCATATTACCAATACGAGTACAATCTGGGTTAGATGATGTTTCTGACCAAGATACACCGTACCAGTCTGGAGCATCTAATGTTTTAATGTTACCTAATACAAAATTACTTGGTCTCTATGTAGTGGCTGGACTACTTAATATGTTCTTAGTATGAGTAGAAGCCCATTTACATACTATATTAGTGTTTGTTCCCCACTATGCACTAGTTCTAATCCATATTTCTACTTCATTAGACGTAACAACGTATCCAGCTATAAATACAGCAACAGAAGGGATAGCCATACTACTTAAAATACGTAATTCTACATTTTCTACATATCTAGTAGAAGCAGTCAATATTCCATAATAAGTATATTTTTCACCAGAATCCGCTCCACCAACTATTTCAAATACTGCTTTTTTATCCTATGTTATTTCCTAATCAACTAATGGTAACGTGCAAACTTTAATCCAATTTTCAGCGTTAGCCTAATTTACACTATTTATAGAATACTTAACAGATATACTATTACTATTAAATTCTGAAACTCCATAACCATCTACCATATCTGCATTCAAATTAGTACACAGAGTAGTAGAAGATACTTGTATAGGTGCAGTTCCAGTAGCTACTTTAGATTTAAGATATCCAGTGTTAGTAACATTACCAGAATCATCAACAACTAGTTCTGTTATAGCTTGTCCTTGTTTTTGAATTCTAAATCCACTACCATACTTAGTAGTTACATCCCAGAATTCATCTCCACTCTTTAATCTAACTACTGCCCATCTGGAAGATGGTACAGAAACATTGCTATACAAATTAATATCAGATGTAGTTTCAATAGTTAAACTACCAGTCATAGTATCACCAGCTTTCTTCACATAAGTAGTAGTAGGATCTACACCTAATGCACTAGTTATATTAGTCTTAGTTATACTAATAGTACCACCATTTGCTAATGTTATATTACTACCTATCTTAACACCACCTAATGCACTAGCTGTAGCAGCAGGTAATACGTACTTATTAGCTTCAGCTTCAATAGCAGCTAGTTTATTCTTTTCAGGAGTAGTATAATCATTAGTACTAAGACCTTTACCTTCAACTTTATCTACTTTTTGAGTCTACAGTTGAGTAATATTACTATTTAATGTCTCTTCTACACCAGTAGCTCTTTCTACTTCATTTGCTATAGCTGTAGCATTAGCTGATTCAGCGCCTTTAGCTCTAGTTACTTCACTAGCTAAATCACTAGTTAGTTTCTATTCTGCATTTTCTGCTCTAGTCTATTCAGCTGTTACAGTAGTATCTGTATATGACTTAGCCTGTTTAATAGCATTAGCTATAGAACCAGTAGTAGCTTCATTACCATTAATAATAGTAAGTTTATCTTCATTTACTTTTACTCTATTAGTAAGTGAAGATATGTTGTTATTAATAGTAGTATCAGCTTGAGTTCTATCAAGTATCTCTTGCGCTAAGTTATCAGCTACTTCTTGAATGCTACCTTCAATAGCAGTAGTATCAAATGAACCTGATAAAGCATCCCAACCTTCTTCAGTCCATACTACATTAGTACCAGCATCATAATGTTTACTATCTAAGTTAAATGCATTAGTAATATTATATACATCACCGACTACATTGTTGTCTTTAGGTAGAGCTTCAAATGTACTAGATCCTTTTACTTTATAAGCACCAGATAATTTAGCATCTACTTGTGCCTTAGTATAAGTATCCGACTTGTCTGCTTTTAATGCTAATGCTGCATTAGTTGCATTAGTATGATCAGTAATCTTATTGTCTAACTCTTCTTCTTTAGCTTTAGCTCTATTAGTTTCTACTAAGATAGCTGCATTTCTATCACTAACTTCTGTGTCAATAGCTTCTTTTCTATCTTGTATCTCTTTGTTTATAGCATTAGTATGTTGAGTATCTATCTAAGTAGATCTATCGATTTCATTCTGTAAGTTAGTACTAATAGTCTATTCAGCAGATTCAGCTCTATTCTTCTCAGTAGCTATATCATTACCTAATTTAGTTTCAGCAGCACGAGCAGTAGCAGCTTCTTTATCTATATTACTTTGTAAAGTAGCTAAAGACTATTCTAATGAATCTGAATCAATAGCAATACTAATCACATTATCTTCACTAATACTAACGTCTTTACCTGGTTTTAACTTGTTTATTAAGTCATTATAATCACCAGATGTAGCTACTGGTTTAAAATCTGGTTTATTAATAATATTATCCCATCGTACAGCTAAATCACCAGATGCACTAATCACATTAGTTTCTTGATCAATTTCAATGTTTAAACCAGCAATGAGTTTCTTCTAATACTTTGCACGTACATCAGCAAAGGTATCAATCATCTCAGTATGAAGTTCCTATAACTGATGTTGCTTAACAAAGTCTAAGAAGTCTTTAGATGTAATAATACCAGCAGAACTTGTAGAAGCTACTGGTATTGAAACAGTTTTATTACTCCCATCATACTTAAACATTACCATAGTAATGTCATTAGGATTTGAAGTATTAAACTGTATATCTTTTATTACGTCTTTTACCTCTTCATCATCTACTTTACTATCTACATCACTAATGTTTGCTTTATCATTAAGCAATTTGTTTACCTATGTTTTAGTATAGTAGTTGCTAAGATCAGGTATACCACCAGAGGCAGCCAGCCTTACCCATTCGGTTCCATTGAAATATTTAATGCTGCCACCATAAGGATTATCAGATAAGTCAACCCAATAGTCTATTTCTTCCGGATTAGGTTGAACAGATGTTGCAAAAAATATTATCCTATTTGTTACCATATGTATTTGTTATATTAAGCTGCTGGAGTTTCTAATGCAGCAACTCTTGTAGTTAATGCGTCAATTAAATCTTTTAAAGCTTTGCCTTGAGCAGCGGCTAAAGCTTCTGTAGTACTAGTACTTGTTAAAGTATTATTTATAGTCACTTTAGTATCTGCTGTAGGAGGTGTATATCCTAATGCACTAGTCACATTAGCTTTACTAAGACTAATTGTGCCATTACTATAAGAAATATTTGCTCCTACCTTTACTCCACCAATAGTTTCAGCTGTAGCTGTTGGTAAAACATATTTATTTGCTTGTGCAGCAATACCATCTAGTTTAGTTTTATATGCATCAGTAAAGTCATTACTAGATAGTTCTTTTCCTTCCACCTTATCTACTTTACCTGATTCAAGTGCGGCAATCTTAGCACTCTGATCATTATCTGTATCATCATTTATTGGTAGCCATTTGCTACTACCTGCATAATACTTAATTACATTACCTTTTGGATCTGCTGCTAAGTCAACCCAGTAATCAAACTCTTTGGGATTTGGAGCTATATAGCTTCTTGTTATTCTTGTCATATACGTATATTTTAATTATTAATTCTAATGTATTACAAACTGTAATAACTTATGAGTTCCAGTAGGATCACTTATATTTAAAGATACTCTAGCCTATCTAGTAGCATTAGTATCATTAGGATCTAGTGTAATATCTATTCTATCCTACTTTACATCTATGTGCACATAATCTGATGAACTAAATCCTTTAATAATATACATAGTACGATTAATATCAATAGATACAGTTTCACCAGATTTAATAAATCTATGTGGAGTAAGATTCCAAGCATTAACTACTTCAGGAATAATTGTTCTTGCTTTATTATCCACATATAATATATTATATAAAATAGTTTCTTTTTCCATAACGCATTTTAAGGCGTTTTAAGCCATTTTCTTTATTAAATGATGCATTTATAAGGAAGGAGAGTTAAAAGACCATTTAAAGCCTCTTGCGTAGCAATTATTATGATTACAGCTAAGATATATTCCACTACTGTGCTTTAAACCCATTTCTTTAGTAGCTTCTTTTACAGATTCATATTCTTTAATGAATGCTCCATCTTTTGTATATTGATATACTTTCCTTCTATTTTTAGGATTTGCATTAAACGTTTCTAAACTTTTAGCTAATCTATTTTTCCAAACATTATTGTGTTGATAAGTACACCATTCTAAATTATCTACACAATTATTTAATTTGTTCTCATCTTTGTGGTTTACACAAGGCAGATTGTCAGGATTAGGTAAGAAAGCTTCTGCCACTAAACGATGTATTGATTTGTTGTAATACTTACCATCTTTACGAAGACTTACTCCATAATAGAAATAGTTATATATCCCTCTATCTTTATGATGGTACTTCTTTTTAGGATTTAACAACACTTCTTTTATATACAATTTATCTTCAATATTATCTCCAGTAGAAGGTCTATAATATTTTCTAGTAACATAATGTGGAACATTTTTAACTCTCCCTAAATTACTAACCATATATAAACTTTCAAAACCTTTTACGTCTTTCCAAATTTCTTCCATATATAATTTATTTTACACATTTATGTGTAACGTCAATGTATCTATATGGTTATAGTTTTATGCTGTAAAAATTACTATCTTTTCCTTAGAGTTATAAGGAACATAACAATCACAATGAGACCATCCATCGGTATTAGCTTCTAATCTAATAGGGTATTCAAATAATTCAGCATTCTATCTTACTATGTTATTCACTGCATTACTATCTAAATCCTTTACATTAAAATCTATTGCTTTACCTAAACAGTGTGCAGATAAGTAAATACTACTTTTATTCTTTACTAACTAACACATATTGCAACGTAATCCTCTCTATGAGAACTATCCACCAGATTTCCAAGTATTAATAGTAATAGGTTTATTGAATATCTTAGTACGTAGTATATACAAAGTACTAAGTAATTCAGTACTTATAAACTACCATGAAGATTCACCAAACTTGGAGTAGCAATGAGGGCATACTAATTCACTTACTTTAAAATAAGGTTTTAATTTGTCTATTAATTCATTTCTGTCCATACTTCGCTATTTAATGTTTCACTTAACTTATTGCTGTCGTAACGGTAGCTAAGTGATGATTATATTACAAGGACCGACAATATTACCGTTTCTGAATGACAGATTACCTTTTACAATTTCCAATGGCGGAATATCATAGGTTCCGTCTGATGTGATATTGACTAATTTCACATCAGCACTATATCCCCAGTATAATTCCTGACCGTCAACTATACCTTTCACTTCCACTTTCATTCCTGGGAAATTTTTTGTTTGGTCAGGAATGTAGCATTTTACTGTATCGTTCAGTGTAGCAAATCTAGTTATGACAAATGAGGTGCTTGTTATAATTATATCAGCATTTACAGAGGGATGCGGTCTCCAGTCATTAAAATTTACCGCATAAACATCTACAGGCTTTGACATATCGTCTCTATCAATTTCTCTCTCATCTACGATAACTCCTCTGTCATCAACATCATATTGCAATACTTTGTTGCCCAAGATATGGCGCATTGTTATTATTTTCATTTCTTTCTCTATTTCTATACATATTATCTACTAATAAATCAGCTATAACATTTATACCTAACTATTTACTATCGCTGATTAATTGTTCCTACATTACTACTAGGAGCATCTAATAGATGCCCTCTAGTAGTTCTCTATCACTCAGCTGTTTGATCTGATTGTGTAATTGATTGTTCATTCTTAATACTGTTTAAAGCATCTATAAAGAAAGGAGTGCCATATTGATTAGCATATTTAGCTATTAACTCTATTTCTAGATCATTATAATCTTCCTCACCTGTAGAATTATATATTTTTAATGCTAAAGCGTGACCATCTATACCTTGTGCAGTCTTGTATAAACCGTTAGCTAACTCTTTAGATATATCTAATATAATAGGTGTTGTTTTATCTAAAGTATCGTACACTTTAAATTTCTTAAAATCAATATTCATAATAAATACTATTTAAAATTATTGTCCTGCATAATCTGTTTCTACCCATCTAAAACTTGGATAATTAGTAACTAAGAATCCCATAGAGTTACCTGGATGTAAATATACAGATTGATTTACAGTATTATTTGGTCTAAAGTAACCAGATATAGTAACTCCAGAAGTATCAGGATGAATCATAATTCTAACATATATTGCAAAATATGTAGGTAAGCTCTTGTATCCAAACATACTAGCTACGTCATTAGCGTTCGGGAGATTGACGTTGTATTCTCTATTAGCTCTAATCATTATTATATTACCTTTACTCATATCTAATTTATAAGTACTACCAGTAATATTTACTACATTTATAGTATCGCCATATACAGCAGCTGCTCTAACAGCAGCATTTGGTGAATATAATGCATAATTTTTAGTACCATTTGCAACATCTACATATAGACCGTAATTAGCTGAGTCAAAGCCGTATTGTGTAGATGCGTTATAGTTATGATTTACAAATCTACCTGTAGCTGTAAAAGCTCCACCAACTGTAGCAGGAACAGTATCGCTACCTATCATAACATATGATGTGCTATTACCAACTCTAATAAAATCTGGATTTATACTAAGACCACCACCGGAACCTCCAGCTGTTGCACTACTACCAATATGATTTCCACTTATCTCAAATCCAGCTATCTGACCACTCTATATCTTTACAGAATTAAAATTACCACCAGACGCATTTACAGTGCCATTGAATGTACCAGAAGTAGCAGTTATACTACCAGTAATATTAACATCTGTACAAACAAATCTACCAGTGTTACTATTCATTGACAGTTTACCATTATTAGAAGTAAATACACTTCCACTAAAGTTAAAGTCACCTAATTTAGCATTATTAGCTAGTAAGTTATTTACTGTTAGTATTTCTTGCTTAGAAGATATATTCCAATAACTGCTAGTCATACTGGGTGTCTAACTAGTATTATTCTGTTTAGCTAAGTACACATTACCTTGATATACTACATAGTCTATAATAGTTAAATTATTATAGTTCTAATACTAAGTATAATCATTCTAATATCTAGCTATTGCTTTCTTAGTAGAATTAGTACTAGTAGATTGAGAATTACTATTAACATAATTAACAGTAAAGTATCTAAACAAATAAGGTTTATCTTTGTTTAATGCAGGCTTATTAGTAGACCAACCCTCACTAGGAACAGATGTATTAGTTGAATTTGCAAAGTATTGTGTAACAGATGTTACTCTAGAATTAGAATATGTTAATAATACTTCAGGTATTGTCTTAGTAATAGTACCATCTGAATATGTTATCTTACTATAAGAGTGTAATTTACCTTGAGCGTATGTGTTTGTAGGTACATTAGTAGACCAATTAGTAGTATCATAAGATACACTTTGATCTGTTGACTGTAAGTAATAATTAGTTACACTAGATACATCTTGACCTTTTATTGCATTTGATGCTTTGTCATGATAGTATTGTACTCCAGATCTCCATTGTCCTCTATCTCTCATTATAGTGTATGTCTCATCTATATTTGATACATCTCCATCAAATACTACTGGAACTTCAGCTGACCATACTTTATATTGACTAGTAGGACTTAACGAACTGTAATCTCCACTATCTGTAGTAAATCCAAACCAGAACTTTGTAGTAGATAGTGATGAATTCCATGTAGAAGTAAACGTAGTGCCAGATGTACTGTTGATCTATTGCCATGAACCAGAACTGTTTAAATAATAGCTTTTCCAATATCCTGATACAGAACTAGTAGCACTATCATCAACTCTAACTTTTATGGCACTTAATTTTACATTTGTAGTTTGTAGGAATCCCTCTGAAGATCTAATAGCAGAAGGACAACCATTAACAGTTATACTATAACCATTAGATCCTGGCTTACCTGGTTCTCCAGGTTCACCTGGTTTACCATCTTGACCTGGTCTACCTGGCTCACCATCCTTAGACCATTTAGCCCATAGTGCTCCAGTTTTCCAAGCTTGCCATTTACTATTCTCTTTCTTTCTAGTCCAAACATATTCATAAGGTATAGATTCAGTAGGTCCAGTTGGGTTATCATCCCATCCACTAGGTACATAATCATCAGCTTGATATTCACTAGAATCTACATTTGCTGGAGGGTAATTAGAACCACCAGGACCTAAACTATCTCCACCAACATAGTTAGAGAATCTCTTATAGATGTATTCGTAACCATCACCATCTTTACCTCTTTCAGCATATCTAGACCATATACCAGGAGTAGACCAGTTACCCCATACTTGTGTAGCCTTATCTAAGTATCTCTGAGATACCCATTCATATACTAAAGATGCAGTTACACCCTGAGGATGATTAGACCAACCACTAGGTATATGACCAGCTTGATTTACACTAGCAGGAGTACTAGGAGTTTTACCATCAGCATTTCTAGTATAAATAAATTCAATGCTGTTACCATCTTTACCATCTTCACCGTCAGCACCAGTAAGACGTATAAGGTTAGACCATGCTGTTAAAGTACCATCTGGATTAGCAAATCGTTGAATCTACCAAACATATTGTCCTTCTGGTGGAACTATCTCACTATCAGTAGTCCAACCTGAAGCAGCTGTATCTGTTGGAATAGCAGGTTTAGTAGCAGACACTTTCCATCTATATTGATAATGACCACCTGATAAACCTTGTTCACCCCAATTAGACCATAGTGCTGGTGTACTAAAGTTAGACCATACTCCATCTGTACGTACACGTTTACAAGTCCATTCTGCTTTATAGTCTTCATTTACTCCCTTTGGATCATCAGACCAATTATAGTCTTTAGAACCACCATTAGATATAGTTGGAATATAGTCATTCTATTGAATAGATGAAGGAGTTTGTGGTACTCTATCAACGTCAGCAGTACGAGTAAATATATATTCATACCCATCACCATCCATACCTTTTTCACCCCACTTAGACCACAAAACTGGTTGTGTAAATTCTCCCCATACACCTTCTCCAATTTTAGCAGACTTCTTTTCACGTTGTGATACCCACTCATACATTTTCTCTTTAGATACTCCTTGAGGACTATCTGACCAACCGAATGGTATGTAATCGTCTTGCTAAGATGTATCCGGTTTATCAGGAGCTTCGTTAACACTAGTTACTTGATAAATAAATTCAAGTTTAGTACCATCAGAACCGTCTTCACCTGTTTCCCCAGTAAGTCTAATAGGATCTGTCCAACCTGATAATGATTTATCTGGATATACAGTAGCTTGAATCATCCAAGTGAATACTTCTTTACTTTCTCTCTTAGGCGGATACATGTACCAAGTATAGTTATCGTCTACAGGAGGTATCTATGTACTAGTAGGTTTAGGTGGTTGTACACTAGAATTAGTATAACAGAATACTGTGTATTGACCATCAGCACCTTCTACTGAAGCACCACGGAATCTATTCGGATCTCCCCACTCTCCTTCATCTACTTTACGAGAACTCTTAGTAGACATCCAAATTGCTGAAGCTGTATAGTTTCTATGCCATCCATAAGAAGTACCATCACCAACAGGTCTATCTGGTGTAGCATCATTATCATTATAAGTTACCCACAATCCATTAGCTTCAAGTTGGTAACTCATATTGTATCTTCTATTTACTGATATGGCTCCTTCACAGTTAATAACTAAATCAATACGCATATCATTGATATTAGTTATCTTAGTTACTTTGAATACACCATCTTGCATAGTACATTCTACACCTGTTGGAGTATACTCTACAAAGTAACTACCTTCATTATATACTGTACTATATGTTAATTCTGTTTTACCTTTCCAAGCTTGTACAGCAAAAGTAAGAGATTTAGTTTGGTTATAATCTTCAATAATATTGAATTCATTATCTACAATTACTGTACCAAACTCACTACTAAGTGAAACAGCATAAGCATCTTGTCCATGTAATTGATCTAACTATTCTGGTGTAAATTCAATAATAGAACCAGTCATATATACATTAGTCAAGTATGCACCATCACCTTGTAATTGACCATTATTAGGAGCTCCTGGTATAGTAAGACCGTTTAAGTTACCAAACTGTGAAGCTATGTTAGTATAGTTAAGAGCCCAAGTATTTACACCTTTTAAATATCGTTTATATGTACGAGTAGCATAAGCACTAGATCTTCTAGTTTCATCAGTAAAGTTACCATAAACGGCAAACTTCATTGCCTTACAAGGATGCTGTGTAGTACCTTGTTTTAATGAATACCTAAACTGTTTACCTCTAGCATCTAGTACTTCTATAGGTGTAAAATAAGCTGTAGAGAATCCTTGTACTTTATCAAACCCACAATCGTCAGTACCAGTTTCAGTATTATTAACTCCATCAAAATTATGGAATATACCTCTACATATATCATTTACATGTATACCACTATATTCACCTTCTTCTAATTTCAATGTAACTATTTGATTAACTAAGTCTACATCTTCAATAGTACCAAATGCTATTGAATTCCATAGTTCACCACTTACTACATCTATTTTATTAAATCTCAATTCCGGTACTTCTAAGAACTCTCTAAGGATAAGACTAGTCATTTCTCCTCTACCGTCTTTATCTATTTGAGCACCAGTACCACCAATCATACCAGTAATAAAAGTACCCATCTAAACTCCTTGATTTAGATAAGTCATCTTATTACTTCTTAAACCACCGTTGAAAGTAATTATACCTGAAGATACATCATCATATAGTTTACTTATAAACAGCTTACTACCTTCAGATTTAATCAAAGCTTTTACTACAGAAGTATCTACTACACCACCGCCTTCACCACCACCAATACCTAATGCTGATGGTTGGATATTGTGCCATGTACCATCACTAGCATACTACAGTAAATCTCCTTCTGTAATATAAGTAATAGTAACATCTTTAAGAGTAGCTAAATGATTAATTCTTTCAACTAATGTATCAAGCTCACCAACACTAGTATCTAGAGTCTATACATTACCCTACAATGTTCTTACTAATCCTGTGAGTTCATTTAATTCATCTTTAGTTGCATACTATGCCATATCTTAATTATTTTATTGTTATACAGTAGCTCCTGTAGCATCTATCCATTTAGAGCCATCCCAAAAAATTGGTTTATTTATAGCAGTATCAAAGTACATTGTACCTTTATCTATATTACTTAAAGATGGTCGTTGATTATTTTTAGTTATAATAGTAGAATTAATAGTGTATAAATTATCTCCATATCTATAATTTAATTTTTTAGTCTAACTATTATAAACAAAATATTTAAAAGTAGATGATGCGTTAATGGGTAAATTATCTATATTGTTATCTTTACTAATTACTAATAAAGGAATATAAGCTTCTTTGTTATCTAAAACTGTTAATTTACCTGCTCTATATTTTGTATATTCTAGACCTTCTAAATATTGAGCATATTTTATTATTTCAACTTGTTCATCGTCATAAGTACTATTATCTACACCAAATTCTTGAGTAGATAATATTAAATTATATATATTTGGTTTATATAAGCTTTGCTATAAAATATCTATTTCGATTCTTATAATACTTGTAGATTTATCACTGTATACACCATAGTTTCCAGCATTATCTTTACCAATAAAAAAGTGTTTATATTCTGTATCTAAATTATTTATATTATCATAACTTGTAATAGTTAATTTACACTAATCAATGCTATTCTTAATTGTTAATAATAATTCAATATTATTTTTTGAAATATTATCAACAAAAGATATATTAAATATCCTTATAGGAACACATATTGTAGCATTTTGAGATAATAATTTAAAATCAAATATTTTATTGCATTTAGATGAAATGCTAGTATTATTTATATAAAACCTTTCAATCATATTTTATTAAGTTTAGAAAAATTATTAATAGCTAGACTTATAGTTTTATCATCCCATTGATGGCATCTCCATCCATATATAGCTACAATATTCTTTAAGTTAAGATTATCTAATAAACAGTTCATATATCTAATAGCATTAATAGAGTTTATATTTCCTTTTATAGTAGAATCATTACCTCCAGTAAAACCACCATCTTCGTAATCATTGCATCCAGTTTCAGTGATATAAATTTTATTATCCAGACTTACATTTAAAAATCTGCACAATTTAGAATAATTTCCAAAATGATTAGAAACATTATATTTAAAATTATCAATTATATTATCATCGTATGGATCTTCATTATTACCCATTTTTGGGTAGTAATTAATAGCAAATACTCCTTTATCATTTAGTGCTGTAAGTGCATAACCTTTACTCAATCTTATTCCAATAAAATCAGAAGATATAATTCCAAAATCAATATTAGTATATTTTTTACTTAGTTCATTTACAATAGATACGTAATTGTCAATGTTAGTATTACTACTAAATACTGATTGATTTTCATTTACTACAAATACACTTTCAATAAATGGAAATATGTTACTGCTTATAATATTTTCTACATGCTATTTTATTTCATTATATGAATCAATTGGATAACTATGGAATTTAATAGAACGTACATCTACGTGTTTATCTTTAAAATAATTAACTATATTATCAATTCCATATATAATAGTAGAATCATCTGTTTTAAACCCTAGTTCTTTACTATTATTTAAGCTAAAAAAAACCTAAAATTCATTAATACCTAAAGTTTTTAGTTTATTGTAATTATTATCAAATCCATTTGTTCCATAAAATAAATTATGTCTAAATGTAATATTTTTATTTTTAATCCAATAATAAATAGCATTAATCTTATCTCTGTCAGTATTAAGCATATTGCCAATTATTTTTACATTATTATTATCTATTTTTGGCTAACTAACAATGGTATTATTTAATGTAATATTTCCATTACTCAAACTTCCACCATCAAACTATAAAACACAATTTTCTGGAATATTTATACTAGCTTCTTTTAAATCATAGTCATACTGAATAACATATATAGTATTAGCTTTATTGATCATAGCCTAAGTAAGAACATTCTTATCACCTACTATATTCTTTCTTAGATATACTCTACCTAAACCACTGAAAGACTATTTATCATAAGTTTTATTTGCTAACTATAGAGTGCCATTTTGTTCAGTTATATCTTCTTCATCAGCTGGAACAGCTTCGTGCTATTCTACCCATTTACCAGTAGTAGGATCTGACTGATTATTAGAATTAAACTTATAATGTTTATCAGTTTCTTTACAATAAGATATATGACCATCATCTAAACTATTTTCAGAATAGTTCTTCATATCCTACAATGTATCAAAACTATCTCTATCAAAGTTAGGCTTTTTTCCTCTATAGTTAAAATTATCAGCTACCTGTATCATATAAAATATATTTTATAATTATCTACTGTGGATGCGTCTTTCAGTATATATACATTATATAATATACCATCTATAGTTACAGCATTCCTCTAAAATGACTCTTTTATCTCAAATTGATTTTGATCTTTTATGCTATTTATATCTCCAAATTCATTAGGATAACAATATAATATCTTTTGATAATCAGTACTAAAGCTTTTAACAAATTCTTTTGTATCTTGTAGTACATAATCTAATTGTTTTATATTATCTTCATTAATAACAAAATTATCTGATACTACACCAAAATAACATTTTTTATTATCTCCATGATATTCTGGAATATCATATTGTACTTCGTGTCCTAATAACTTTTCTATCATATATAACATCTTTTTAATGTCTTCTAATTTTGTTTCATATTTAGAAGATTCCTATACTAAATCATATATGTAATTAGCACAGGTTAGATTAAGAATTTGGCAATCATCATAATCAATATTATACTTTACCTATTCTTTCAATCTGCATCCATTTTTATATTCTTCTTTTATCATAGCGCACACATACCGTTACAACATTTACACACTTTGTTAGGAGATAGGCACTTACTACAATTATGATAATCTATCATACCTAACATTCTACTAAGATCTATGTAATGTTCAATAGCATCTTTAGTAAGATTGTGCTCTAAAGCATACTACAATAACTATGATCTAAAATCACACATCATTATTATATGCTTCTAATGTTTATCTAAACATGTATTACAATATGTAGTAAGTAGATTTACTTTAGCTAAATATAATTCATTCTGATCTATTGCTATAGCTTCATCTCTATTACCCTCTGATGTAAGAACGCTTACTATAAAAGAAGTTTCATTATACTCAGTAATATCAACAATAACAGCATTATCCTAAGTAACAAAGTCAGATATTACATGAGTGTGTTTATCATCTTCATCAGAATACATATTCTTTTGATTTATTATTGAATCTAGATAAATCTTATGTACATTAGCCTTAGCATCTAAAGTTATAGTTATAGTATCGTTCTTTAATGTTGCATTAATTATTTTCATATCTACAAAAAATTAAAAAGGCGAAGCCGAGGATAAACCTCAACCTCGCCTGGTTTTTTAAATAAAGAAACCGTATTATGCTGCACTATTAATACCTGTAATAAATGCTTTGAGATTCTTAACAAACTGAGAAGCACTCAAGTTAGCAGATTCTTCAACATACAATTCAGTAGTTAACGGCGTAGTTTTAATGTATTGATTGTCAGGTGACAAGTACAAGTTGTCATTCTCAATAGTAATGTAATCGTAGGATGCACCTTCAGTAACATTACGTTTAGGTTCAATGATAGGATATGCATCTGTGAATACATGACCCTTATAACCCAACATACGTACTTCCATATCACGTACTTGTTTCCAGTAACCTTTACCAGGTTTACCAGCAGTCTTAGTAATAGTTGCACCAGGAACTGCTTCAGGAACATTAGACAACAATGCACCAGGAATAGTAACATACAGAGAAGCTTCCATAGAAACTACAGAATACTCATTCAAAGAGTAAACTCCTTCATTATCATCTTTAGGAAGAGCTGTAAGTGTCAATTTATGACTTGCAAATGTAGCATTTACTCTACGATTTGCATGTTTGTTAATCTTCTTCAACAATGCGTTACCCAAATCATCAGCAGTCTCAGTTGTAGCAATTGCTTCATAGGTATGAGTGAATTGTCCCGGAGCTTCATACATGTCTTTGTAAACAATACGCAAAACATATCTGTGACCGATAACAACAGTAGCACTAGTTAAATCAATTTCGATTTTCTCTTGAACTGGTGCAACATAATCACCAATTACATAAGAAGGTTTAGAAGCTTTCTGAATTGCGTTAGAATACTCTACAGAACGTTTAGTAGCACTAGTACCATTAGGTAAAGCGATAGTCATATTATCGCCAACTACACCAATATATACTGTAGATGCTTTTACTGCACCAGCTTCATCTTTAATCAAGCTCTTATTCTCATCGAACAGAGCTACAGCACCCTGAGTAAGACTATCTACTGTAGTATAAGATGCTGGACATGTTTTACCGATAAGTACGGTATCAACTCGTGTAATCATAGTTTATATAAAAATAATTAATTGTTAGACTTAGCGCCAGTCTAGTTTGTCCTTCTACTTTCCTTATTTCAGATTTCCAGGTCAGACAAACGCATTAATTTATTTGTTATTCCATTGAAGCAATTTCGTTGGAATAAGCATTATAGTGCTACATTGGTTTAGTAGCAAGATAAATCTAGATTGCCATTTTCACAATTTCCATATGTGTATGTTCTGGCAAATCTGTATATTCTGTATTAGTAATATTACTTGAATTAATTTCAGATGGTTTAGCTAAGTATGTAATCTCATATTCACTTACTTTATATTTACCGTCTGTGTATAATATTACATTATTATCTTGAATTAACTTTAAAGGTCTAGCTTGACAATATTTTAATTTGTGTTCAGATAGTGAATTACTTAATTGTCTATCTAATGTTTCAATCGTAGATTCTAACGTATCTGTATACTTAACTATATATGCACCTAAATCGTCTTTTTCCCAACATTCGTTAGGATGTTCATCACTCGGCTGTATACCAGCAGTATCTCCAAGTAATAATACATAATCATCTGGTAATTCAACAGAATATGAATTTTTAGTTCCTTTGGATATCTAAGTATTTGAATAGTTTCTTTTACGAATTAAAGTACGCAAATCATCTATACGTTTTTCTGTCTATTCAAATCCTTGAGCTTTAAAGTTAATACCTGAGTATCTTGTTTTATAAAATTTATCAATTGCCTCATTAATGAATGATATAATAGTGTCTGAGGATAGCTTATCCTTAATAACTAAATTAGGATCCATTAACTATAGCCTACGTTCAAACTCGATTTGAAATCCACGGTCTGTCATAATCATTCATCTATTTGGTTCAACTGTGATTTAGTCTATATTCTCTTAGACTCAATATCTTCTAATGCTAGTTCTACAGCTCTATTAATTACTTCAAACTGCATATACTCTGGTATTTCACTCATACCTTCAGCTGGTAAGTCTTCTATCTTAGTAGGAAACTTAACATAGGTAATATCTACAGAATAGCTATTACTACTCATAGCTAAGTAATCATAATAGATATATAGAGTATTATCTTCTATTACAGCTACTGGATCTTCTATCCAAGGATTGTTATTGTAAGTCTTCTTGAACTTAGTAGCGTCAGAATGATCTATTAATTTTATAGTAGCTTTGTTACTATTGAAGTTTAACACTGCATCTACAAAGAACATTCTGTCACCGTTGAATAGGTTAGTAACATAACATCTATTTGAATTTGTTTCAGTATTAGCAACAACGTTAACATCTGTACGTACTAATTTTTCTAAATCGTGAATACGTTTTACAGATCCTTCAAAGCTAGTCTTTAAGTAGTTATTGCCAGTAAACTTATTACTGATTTCTTGGTATAAACCTTGATCTAACCAGTAATCTATTTCTTCTGGTAAGAAAGCAGGACAACCCCCAAAGGCTACGCTTTGAGAGTTCTTGTCTATTGCTACTTTAAAATATGAGTGAAATTGTTCTCTAGTCATTATTTAGATTTTATTTCAGACATAATACTTAAGTAAATATCTTGATTCTTTTTGTCTTTCAAATATGCAATTACATCTTCAAGACCGTTACCAATAAGATCAGTACCAAAGTAATATGATGCTCTGTTCTTACGAATAATATTTTTACTTAAAGCTTCTTCAATTACAAAGTTAATTTCTTTATTAGGATTATCTACCCAAATTCTAATAAATCTTGCTGGATCAGCTTCTACGTTTTCACCAAGTCTAGCTTCAACCAATTCATTAGACATAGTGTCAGCTTTAATTCCAAGAAGTCTAAGACATTTGCGCATATCTTCAAGACTCATCTTATCTAATGCTCTATAAGCATCACGTTTAACTTTGTTAGCTTTATTAATTTGTTCTGCTTCAGCTTCTTTATTTATAAGTACATAATCAGTAGATGGAGTTACTTTATCAATGCCATTTGCTACTCTCTTATGTCCTAATAGGAATAAATATTGCAATTCTCCTTCAGGTCTATCAGTATTAATTACTAATTCTTTCTTACCAATCTTAATTGCAAATGTATCCCAAAATGTGCTATCAGGATCTAATTCTCCTTCAGCTTTACCCATTTTCTGTTCTAGTTCTCTAGCTTTATCTGCTTTTAAACCAGTGTATCTACTACCAGATCTAGTCCAGTAAGAACTAATAAAATCAAAGCAGTTAGACCATTTAATCAATCCTGTCCAAGGATTTACTTTTGTCATTCTAACGATTACTTCCATAATTATAAAATTAGATTATCAAGTTAGACAGCAATAGCTGCAATTTCTTCTTTTTTCCATATAAATTTAACTCTCCAGTCATTTGGATTTTTTAAAGGCTTCTTCAATTGACGCTCTATTGTGTCGCCATTTATACCTGTTTGTCTTGCAGCTTCTGATACAGATTCATATTTAGCTATAAATTCTCCAGTTTTAGAAAACTGTAATACAGGAATTGCTTTTGCTTGAATTGATATTTTTTTCAAATGCTCTCTTTGTTTATCTGAACATTTGCCAATTCGTGCTTCAGACATTTTCTTTTTAGTTTCTTCTGAAATTTTTCGCCCAAGCGCTTTCTGACGAATTTTTTCTTTAGTTTCTTCAGAATGCGTTCTGCCAAATGTTCCATCTCCACCTTCTGTAAGATTGTATCCAATATTTCGATCCGTTGAATTAAATTTTTTAATCCAGAATTTTTCTTTTTCTTTTAGTTCTTCATAAGTTTCAGCAAAGTCTATAATCTCTAAAGTGAAATTATCTTCGCCATACTTAGCCATAGAACGATGGATCGGAGAAGGTTCTCCGATGCGAGATTCATACCAATGATGTCTATATCTCGCACCAGAACCTTGATTTGTTATACCTATATATATTTTCCCAGTTATTTTATTTGTAATCTTATAAACCTCATTACTTTTCATAGTATAATTTTTTAGTTATACTATTATAACGCAGGGAACATAATTAGGTTATAATTCTTTTAACTTATTATTTTAACTGATTATTGCTGTGCGTCCATGATCAATTCTCCACATGCACGGGGATCACGTAACATAATACCTACTTCACCCAAGAAGTGTACTGAGTAACCATCCTTAGCGTTAGAACGAACTTCTGTGTTAGAGTGAGCGTAACCAGCAGGAGTTACAGAACCAGCTGTACACCAGTTAACGAATTCACGATCTTTACGAACTACTTTAACAATGTTAGCTTCACCATCACGACGACCCAAATCCAAGAATGTCATACGGTAAGATTCCAACGGTTTCAAAGTAACAGGATGCAACTGACGATTATAAGTAGTATTGTCATACAACGGGAAATACTTCAAAGTCAATTCAATACCATTAGACATTGCGTAAGTCTTAAACTGACCACCGAACTTCAAATTATCACCAGAACCAGTTACGAATACTGTGTCAATCAAGTTCATGTTAGCCATCTTTTCTTTAAGTACACGGTCAAATTCACGCATACCCATTTCACCAGTCAAGGCAACGAACTTACGTTCATTAGTACCCAATACATTGTAAGACAGGTCAAACAAGAAGTCTTCCAACAGTTCAGCTGTCAAACGAGTATAATAACGTCTGTTAGATGGAGCAATCTGTTCCAGCAAACCAGCACCAATAAATGCAGGACGACCATTCTTACCTTTCAGATTACAAGAACCATCTTTGTTTACGTTGTTCTGATTGTATACCAAAGCTCTTTCAAGACGTTTGTACCACTCACGCATTGCAACCCATTCCTGGAATGTAGACCACAAATAAGAAGTTTTACCAGTCTTAGGATCTTTCAAAGCTACTGCCATAACTGTAGAGTAAGCAGAACCTGTGATATCATAAGACAGACGTACTGTAGTCAAATAGTTACGCATCTTGAAGTGAGTATTGTAGTTCAGGATATCAGCCTCTTCACTATATTCTTCATAAGCAGAAGCCAAACGGTTTACTTGGCAACCAGAAGCTAAAACAGCAGGGTCAATATAAGAAGCGGGACTACCATTAGATACAAATACTGTATAAACATACAGGTTGCCATCTTGATACGGAGCGTCCTGAATACGTGCTTGACTCTTATCATCAAATTCGATAGTAGCACCAGGACCAAACCATGCATCTTCCAACCACAAAGTAATAGGAGTATTACCCAAACCTGGAGTAGAATTTTCACCAATTGCAGCACCATTCCATTTAGCGTCACGAATTGTAACAGCTCTATCTTGGTCGATCATAACACCCCATTCAAATGAAGGCTGATCAATAGTCATTACATTTCCAAGACCACCTGTCAACATATCAAGAGAAGTACTGTAACCATTATCTTTAGTACCAAATACGTATGACAGGATAGTAGATACCTCATAAGGTCTTTGCTGAGAAGCGAGACTAATCTTATTAGTGTCGATCAAATCAGAAAACCATTTACCTTTGTATAATTGGAGGTTATTAAGAATATTATTATCCATAAAATACTAGTAATTTAATTTTTTTATTTATATAATTAATTATTATGATATACGCAGTTGTCGTGCAGCTGAGAACCAAATTGGATCATCATCAGAACCCGTAGCTTGTTTTCTAGATTTAGTAGTAATACTACTAGATTTTAAACTTCGTCTAAACTTATCAATAGCTGAATTATTTCCTTCACGTTTAGCAGCCTCAATAAGTTTGTCAGCATTCATTGTAAAGTATGCTGATTCTATCAGATTCTTAACACCACCCTTAGCATAGTCCTTTTGGTACTTTGTTTTACCGTCTGTGTCTGGCTTAAGTATATAATCCATTAAAACCTTTTTATCTTTTTCAGGGACTGTAATACCACGTATATTCTTTAAGCCTTTTATTTCGCTAACAACGTTATCGTAGAATTGCTGTTGTCTCTGCAACTATATCTGATAAGCCTTTTTCTGATCCTCTAATAGCTGTTTCTTCTTTTCCTCTTTAATCTCTTTAAGATCTTCTAAAGCGTCTTGTGCTTCATCTTCAAGTAATCCAGCTTCTTCGTATCTACTTACTAACTTATCAATCTTCTTAGTAGAGAACCCTTTTTCTTTAAGTAATTGTTTTACTACTAATTTCTGATTAGCTTCATCTTCAATATCAATATCATCTAAATCTAATTCAGCATCAATAGTTAAATACTTCTTTAAATCTCCACCTTGTTTTACGAAATTATCTAGTGCTTCAACTTCTTCACTAGAGTATTCAGGCTTGCTATTTTCTTCAATGACATTTTGGAAGTAATTAATTAACTCATCTACATTCTTTGGTTTATCTTCACCTTCTTCAAATTCCCAATTGAGTTTTTCAGCCACAGCATCAAAGAAGTTAGTAACAACATTTTCCTCATTGTTATCTTCAACCTCTTCTTCCTCTTCTGTTTCTTCCTCAATGGTTTCTTCTTTACGAGGTCTACCGGGCTTACGTTTTGGTTTATCTTCAATATCTTCTTCTTCAATTTCTTCTTCCTCAGTATCTTGTTCTTCTACTGGTTTTTCTTTCTTATTCTTTACTTCGATATTGTTATTTTTAATATCTTCCAATTCTTCATCGTCTAGTGATTCAAATTCATCAGCGTTAACATTAACGTTTTCATCAACATTTGAATTTCTAAAACCACCATCTGGATTAGGGATAAAGCTATCTAGTACAGCTTCAAATCCACCTAATGTCATTTTTTTATCCATAATTAAAATATTTAATTAGATTTATTTTTTCTTCTTTTTACCTTTATTCCATTTAGCAGCATTCTAAGCGAATATTGCTCTCTTTCTTGTTACAGGATTCTTACTGTGAGTTAGTTCTTCGGTTGTCTTTCCTGTCTTCTTTTTAGTTGCATTGAACTTACCTCTATTCTCTGGCTTTATCTTTATCTTCTTCATAATTCTAAAATTGTTTATTTACTATTGGATAAGTACCAAGTAAAGGTATCTTGTTAAACCATTTTGTATACTATCCAGGTGTAGCAAATTGAAGATAAGCAGCTTCAATAGATCTCATATCTTTAGGTAATGATCTTATAGCTTTCTTAATCTATCTAGAAGTTACCTTATCTCCTATATTATTAATCATACCGTTCTTAAACATATACTCTCTAAGAGTATTCATATAAGACTTCTATTCTGTACCTTTGCTATAATAATCAGTTTTATCTGGAAATAATGGATTCTTCTATTTTGATAAATCTCTTTTTAACTCTGCAAACATAGAGTTGCTATAATCAGGATTTGAACTTTTGGCTAAATTAAAATCTACATAGTGTCCTAATTCATGTCTAGTAGTAGGATAATCTATCTCTGTAAGATTTCTATTTATCTAATACTCAAAATCATCATATCCTGCTGGTTGTCTTCTAGTAATATACCTATTTACAGCTGCATCTTTAGCCTACATTTTAGCCTTAGCGTCTAACTGTTTTATAACAGGATTGGGCAAATTCCAATAATTAGTGTTATACTAATTAATTATATCTTCGTATACTTGAGCATAATTATCACCATAAGTATTCTAAATCTATCTAGCTCTTTCCATATAAGCTGGATTAGAATATAGATCCTCAATTATTCTATTTCTAGATTCTATAGCATCGTCATATAATTTAAATGTACGAGCTTTATCTTCAGCTTCTCTACGGAATAAACTGTTTATCTTATCCTATACAGTTCTTTTTACTTCTGGTACATATTTAGAAGAGTATTTGGTTAATCCTCTAGCTACATTAGATACTGCATTACCTGCTAATTTAAATACTGGATTAAGTAAAGCTCCTTCTACATATAGACTGCCTAATGGATCTGAATTTGAAACATAGCCTGCGCCTGGGTTATATCCATATGTAGGATTATATGGATCTCCTTTAGGGTCAAAGTTAGTAATAGGTCTTTCACTAGTATTCTGTGGTGGATCTTCATCTATAACACCACCATCTGCATACTTCTTCCAATCCCAGTATTTCAGCTAGGGATTGTTCTCCCTAGCCTACTTATACTGTTGCATTCTCTATCTAAATGCTTCACGTTCCATAATTATTTACTTTTCTTAGA